>JAAUXY010126798.1_pt1 | contig 75814 bp, 74 predicted proteins | sample 7278121 | NCBI WGS metagenome assembly JAAUXY01 (sample SAMN14350117, study PRJNA611818) | marine sediment metagenome | isolation source: surface marine sediment (1.8m) | place: French Polynesia: Moorea | collected 2018-08
CAATTGGACAAGTGCACAATTTCTTGCGTCGGCAGAATTTCAACGATGTCGAAGTATTGCCGTTTTTTTCGATGGTCGACTTACGGAAAAACCTGCATCGCGAAATGCTCGACTATCCACCAACCGAGATTGGCCCGATGCTGCAAAGCTGGATACCGTATGCCAGCGAGGTCGAACGCATGACGTTGCGCCGCGCGCCGCTGGTGAGTTTTTCGCCGGGTGGCCGGGCGGGTCTCGCTTACGATGCGCTGTGGGCCGAAATCCGCGACCGGTTGCGCTGGCGCTGACTCCGGCAAAAAAACGGCGGGGAATCCCCGCCGTTTTTCCGATCGCGGCCAGAGACTCTGACCGAATACTTGCTGAACATTGTTTACAGGTCGGACCAGTCGCCCCCCTGGAAGCCGCAACCAATCTCCAGGCCGCCGAGGTCGCCGCCGTAGTAAACGAGCTTCACATCACCGGTATCGCACATGCCGGTGGCGCCATCCATCGGGCAGGACCCTTCGCCATGCGCCGCATCGCTATTGTCGTCGGTGGTACCCAGTTTCTCGCAGCCGGCGACGTTTGCCGGATCCTGGCAGGTCTTGACCTGCTCATCCATCATCAGGTTCTGCAGCATGTAGATGCAATGACCGTCCCCCGGCTGACCCTTCGGCGAATCGTCGCCTTCACTATGCATGCCGGCAAATACACCGGCGGTCAGCATCAAGCCCATCAGGACTGACAGGCATTTCAAAACATTCCTCATATCCCAGACCTCACTCTAATTGAGACTTGTTGTGGTAATCGGTGGCATAAGCGTATCAGATCCATGCCGTATTGAAGGACACGCGATGCATCAGCCGGTGCGACTGGCCAAAATCGAATATGCCCCGGTGCAGGGTCGAATAGTTGTCCCACAACGCCAGGGTCCCGGGGGCCCAGTGCAGGCGCGCCTGGTACTCAGGCCGTGTCTGGTGCGCGAACAGGAAATCCAGCACCGCGCGGCTTTCCTGCCGGCCCATACCCACAATCTCCCGCGCCATCAGCTCCGAAACGAACAGGAATTGGCGGCCGGATTCGGGATGTGTGCACACTACACGATGCTCGGTCGGCGGCAGGTACTTGCGCATATCCCCGAGTGCTTTGCCGCCAATCTCATCAATGACCCGCCACGGGTTATTGGCAATATTGTCGTGGATGCAGGTCAGCCCGCGGAGAAATTCCTGCCAGGCCGGTGACAGATCTTCATAAGCTGCGCACTGGTCCGCCCAGACGGTGTCGCCACCACCAACCGGCACAGCGTGGGCGTACAACAGCGAACCGCGGGTTGGTTTATCGCGAAACGAGCTGTCGGCGTGCCAGTTGATGTCGGCCACCGGGCCCTCGTACATGTCCGGGTACTCCTGCACCCACACGCCTTCGAAACCCTCGAGGCTGCCTACGTAACCGAGTTTCTGAATCTCGCCAAACTTCTGACCCAAGGCCAGTTGCTGACCGGGTTCGAGTTCCTGTTCTCGGAAAAACAGCACCTGGTACTTGACCCACGCTGCGCGAATTTCCTGGAACAGCTCGTTATCGTCGATTGCGGCGGCGATCTGGATGCCTTCTATGTCAGCGCCAAACGTGCCGGTGACGGGCCGCGCCTCGAACCGGCTGTATGCGGTCGTGTCGATCGGCACGCGATTCTGCAGTGCTTCGTCCATGGCTGCCTCCAACCGCCAGTCAGGTTCCGGAAAACGTCCGGATGTGCGCCACCAGGTCCTTGATTTCCTGGTCGGTGAAATAGTCACCCCAGGCTTCCATGATGATTGAACGACCCACGGCCTCACCGCCGCGGCAGATCGCGAGGTACAGGAATGCGTCCGTCAGCGTGCGCATATATTCCGGGTTGCTCTGGTCGGCCGGCGGTTCATCCATGTGCATCACAATGACGTCAGTCTGACCGCCAGCGCCATGGCAATCCGCGCAGTTCTCCAGGTGCAGATCCGCACCCCGGCTCGCATCCCCCCGCAACTCGCCTTGCGGGACGCAGTCATTCGCAGTCAGCGCATCGTCACCCTCGGCCAATGCTGCGTTACTGACCAGGAGCCCGGCCGTGGCGAGCACGGTCAAGAGCAGATTGGGCGTGACGCTCATGCGGCGACCCAGCCATAGGCGGTGTTGGTCGGCTGACCGCCGGCCTCGCGATAGGCCGTCTTGGCAGCGCTGAGCTGATCGCCCGGGAACGCCTCGCGCACTGCGTCGACGTCGATGTCGTACACACGTGCGCCATTGAGCCCGAAAATCTTCTCCCGGTCCGCGTCGGTGATGGCCGGGTAGCCGTATTGCTCCTGCAGCGCTTCGGGAATCTGGAAGCGCCGGAACGCCTCGATCAGCCATTGCGGCGAACCCCACCAGATGCAGTCGGTGCCCCACAGTATTCGGTCCGGGCCGAAGCTTTTCATGAGTTGCCCCAGCAGGTGGCCCGCGATCTCCGGATGTGTGACGACCGAGAACGCGAATACCGTGCCGAGCTCGGCGTACACATTGGTCAGGCTTGGATCGGCGTCGATGTCCCTGCAGAGGTCTGTGACCCATGGCAGGTTGCCGTCCTCGCCGATACCGCTTTTTCCCGGTGGCAGCGACGACACCATGTGTTGCATACCCGAGTGATAAACGATGAAGTTCAGATCCGGGAAGTCCTTCGCGGCGACCGCGATGTCGTCCGGCGTCCAATAGAAATACTTGGGTTTGCCCTTGGGTCCGCGGCCCGGGATCGGCAGGCCTTTGTGCGCGCTGAGATTACGTATGCCGTGTTCTTGTGCCAGCTCGAGGAAGGGATAGGCGACTTGTTCATCGTCGAGGCGCCAAGGTGACGTCGGATTGCCGGTATAGAATTTCCAGCCATCGATGCCGAGTTCCTCGACCTGGTAAGCCGCGTCTTCGAGCGCGTTTGGCAGGGTCGGATCGCCCAGGCCGTGACTCAACATGCGCTGCGAACCGGCCGACTTGTTCAGTTGATTGCGGGTGTCGACCATATCCTCGACCGGTAGCGCGAAGTGTTCGGGCGTACCGATGACCGCGCCGGAAATCATGGCCATCACGGTGTCGCTGTCGAAGAAGATCTCTTTCAGATAGTTCGCGCGATGCAGGTCGCCCGTCGTCGGCGCAACTTCAGCCAGCACCGGGTTGAGGCCGAGTTTGCCGGTCATGCGCCGAAACGCGAGTGGACCATCAATGCTGTCTTTCACGTGATGCGTCTGGATATCGAAAATGAACTGGTCCTTCGGCCAGTTCTCGCCAAACGCGGCCGTCTCCAGTGCCTCCGCTTCACTGACGCGGAAGGTCTCTCCATAGACTTTGTTCATCGCGAGGAACGCCGCGGCCATGCCGCCGCTGGTCAGCAAGAAATCGCGGCGCGACAGGCCCAATCGCCGGCCGTAGGCGTCGGCCATGCCCAGCAACAATTTCTCGACCTTTTTCTGGTCGACGGTCTGGGGCATCGGCTCGAATTCCTCATTGGAAATCACCTGGGTCGGCAGCGGGGTACGCTGACCCGTCAACCGATCCTTGCGGCTTTTTCTTATCCACATGATGTCCGACTCCTCATAAGTCCGAAACGCGCCGCTCCACTACGACGTTTCCTCGACCGGAATGCCGATGTCCTCGTGCGCGATAACCTCGGTTTCGGTGGCCGCGGCATCCAGCCAGCGCTGCACGGCGGGTAGATCGATGACGGTTTTGACATACGCAGCCGACGCCGCCGGCAATTCCATGCCGTAGGTCCGAAAACGCATGACGACCGGGGCATACATCGCGTCGACGATCGAGAAAGGTCCGGCCAGCCATGGACCGTCGTTGCCGAAGCGGGACCTGCCTTCCTCCCACAGCTCGATCACCCGGGCGATATCTTGCTCTGCCTGTGGGCTGGCGGTGATACCCGTACGCCGTGCCCTGCAGTTCATCGGGAACTCGTTGCGGAGTGCCAGGAAGCTCGAATGCATTTCGTGGGCGGCGGAGCGCGCAAAGATGCCTGCGGGCGGATTTTCGGGCCAGCCGGCGAGCTGCTGTCGCTCCGCGACGTACTCGCAGATCGCCAGCGACTCCCAGACCGTCGATTCGCCGTCGACAAGCGCCGGCACTTTGCGCGATGGCGAGTACCTCGCGAGCTCCGCTGCTGTATTCGGCTCATCAAGGGGGACGCGGATTTCTCTGAACTCGATGTCATTGGCCGCGAGATAGAGCCAGGCGCGGAATGACCAGGATGAGTAATTCTTATTGCCGATGATCAGTGTCAGCTCACTCATGTATACAGTGTGCCATACTCGCCACACGGCCCGTTACGGTGTCTTGCCTATGTTGCAACTGCTGGTCACGAGTATTCGGCGACTCGCGAAACTCGTGGTGCAGGTGTTTTCTTCGCCGGTCCTGGATGGTCGTAGCCTGACCGCAACGCTGCTGCTGATTCTCGCCATTCCTCTGGCGCTCCTGTGGCTCGTATTCCACTGGGTCACCTGGTTACTCGATGAGATTTTCTTCCGTGGCTATCGCCGCGTCGAGATTGTCGATCCAATATTCGTGCTTGGTCCGCCCCGCAGCGGGACGACTCATCTGCATCACGTGTTGTCACTCGACGAGGCGACCACGACCTTCCACACGTGGGAATGCCTGTTTGGCCTCTCTGTCACCGGGCGCAAGCTGTGCCTCTCACTGGCGGCGCTGGACCGCCTGCTCGGCCGGCCAGTCGGCCGCAGCGCGGGCTGGCTGGGCCAGCGACTGTTCGGGTCCATGGATGATGTTCATCCCGTGAGCCTTACCGCGCCTGAGGAAGACTTCCTTTGTCTGCTGCCGTTGCTTGCGTGTTTCCTGATCATCGTGCCGTTTCCGCGCGCGAGCTGGCTATGGCGCATGGCGCGTTTCGACAACCTGGTCGCGCCGGACGAGCGGCGCGCCATTCTGGCGTACTACCGGGCCTGCGTTCAGAAGCATTTATATGTGTTCGGCCCGGACAAGCGATTCCTGTCAAAGAACGCGTCCTTCTCCGGTATGGCGCAGAGTTTGCTGGAGGAATTCCCGGGCGCGCGCATTCTCGCTTGCACTCGTGATCCGCTCGCGACTGTGCCATCGCAACTGAGCGCCTTGCGGCCGGCGCTGGCCGGGAGTGGCTTCGCAGGCGTGAGCGAAGAACTGCGGGATCGACTGGTCGACCTGCTGCGGTTCTATTACCTGCACCTGTCGGATACCGCGGCAGAGCATCCGGACCGGCTGGCATTCGTTGCCAATCACGAGCTGCGCGACGAGCTGGCGGCCTGCGTCAGCCGGGCGTTGGCCGCGGTCGGGCTCGCGCCGAGCCCGACATTCCTCGCCCAGCTCGAAACGGTCGGCGCCGCGTCGCGTGGCTTTCGCTCCAGTCACGCCTATACGCTGGATGAATTTGGGCTGGATGCCGACCTGTTAAGATCCTTATTCTCGTCCGTGTACTCACGCTATAGCTTCGAGCAACCCGGTAACGGTTAACAGATGCAACGAGCCGCAGCCAAACAACCCCTGTCACTCGAGACGTTCATGGACGCGCCGCCGCAGATGCCGAGTGCCGGCATTGGGAAGATCGCGATAGTGTCGGATTCGCTGCCGGAGCGGAACGGCGTTGGCGCGTACTACCAGGACCTGGTCGATCAGCTGGCGGATCACGGCTATCAGACGGAATTTCTGTGTCCGCGCGGGCAGCGAGGCGAATACCTGAAATTCCCGCTGCCGGGAGACTCGACCCAACGCATCTGGATTCCATCGCCGCGTCGCTTCCGCGCCGTCATGCGCGGGCTGCAGCCGGAGACGGTCGTTGTTGCGACGCCCGGTCCCTATGGCTTGCTCGGATGCTGGTGGGCGAATCGCCTTGACGCGAAGCTGGTGATCGGCTTTCACACGCATTTTTCCGGCGTGACCGACCTCTACCACAATCCATTTTTGCGCGCGTTCAGTCGTTTCTGGTTCGGTCTCGCTGACAAGATCCTGTTTCGATACGGCGACCTGGTGCTGGCCAATTCGCAGGGCATGGTCGATCTCGCATATCGACTGGGTGCAAAAGAGGTCGATGTGATGGGCACGCTCGTGCCGCGCGCGGCACTCGTCGAACCGGTCACGCCAATGCGACAGCAGCTGGAACGCGTGCTGTTCGCCGGCCGGCTAGCGCCGGAAAAAAACATTCAGCTACTCATCGATGCGGCAGCCGAATTGCCGAATATCCAGTTCACGATTGCCGGCGACGGACCGTTGAAAGCGTCGGTCGCCGAGCAGGCAAACCGGTCGCCGAATCTCGAGTACCTCGGCTGGGTGTCCCGACGGGAACTGATGGCGCAGGTCGACCGGGCCGATATGCTCGTGTTGCCATCGAGTGTTGAATCATTTGGCACTGTGGCGCTGGAGGCCATGGTGCGGCAGCGGTTGGCATTGGTGTCGAATGCCTGCGGCATCGTCGACTGGCCGGGCCTTGCCGACCACCTGTACAGGATTGGGGACAGTCAGAGTGTCGCCGACGCGATTCGGGACGTTGCGGGCCTGGCCCCGGGGGCGCGGGCCGCGACTGCGGCGGCGGCCAGGGACGCGGCCGTCAAACTCAATCACAGCAGCCTGATGCACTGGTTCAACCAGCTGCGCAAGACCGAGGCCACCGAGGCTGTCCGGCCCGCCTGAAAACCGCCGCCAGTTGCTGGTATCCGTACATGACGTGATGCCTGCCACGCTAGACCGCACCCAGCAAATTCTCGGCTACCTCGAGGGTGTCGGAATTCGCACCGTGACACTGTTGATCGTGCCGGACACCGGTTGGAACGCACGCGAACTGGACATTCTGCGGGAGCTGATCAGCGTTGGCGCGGAACTGGCCGGGCACGGCTGGCGGCATCAGGTCGACCAGATTCGCGGGCTGAAACATCGCCTGCACAGCGCGTTCATATCCCGGGATGTCGCTGAACATCTCGCGCTGGATCGGACCGGTGCAATTGCGCTGATGCAACGCTGTTATGCGTGGTTCGGCGAGCATGACCTGCCGTTACCGGAACTCTACGTGCCGCCGGCCTGGGCCATGGGTAACGTGCCGACGGTGGAACTGGATCGCCTGCCGTACACCAGCTACGAGTATGTCGGTGGCGTGTACTACAAGAAACTGCAGCGGCATATCGGCATTCCCATGGTCGGCTACGAGGCCGACACGACATTTCGCGCCTGGATGTGTCGCGCCTGGAATGCCGCCAACCTTGCCAGCGCCGGCTACCGGCGTCCGCTGCGCATTGCGATCCATCCACGGGACTTTGAGCTCCGACTGGCGCGAGACCTGCGCAAGTTATTGGACCAGGGGGGCTACGCCCTGTCTTACGGGGCGCTGGTTTCTGTTTGACCGCTGCGCGGGCGCGCTGCGAACTCGTCACCCAGCCACTCGACGAGCTGGTGATGCGGCATGGGCCGCGCAAACCAGAAGCCCTGCGCGATATCGCATTGCAGATCGACGAGGGCATTCAGCGTTGCCTCGTTTTCGACACCCTCGGCCACTACCGAAAAGCCGAAAGCATGCGCAAGCTCGATAATCGTGCGCACGATGTGCTGTTCGCCTTGGTTGCCGATCATTTTCAGGATGAAAGACTTGTCGATCTTGAGTTCGTCGGCAGGCAGATCCTTGAATAGCGCCATCGACGAGTAGCCGGTTCCGAAGTCGTCGATAGATATGTGTATTCCTTCCGCTCGCAGCGCGTTCAACACCGCAAAGGTCTGTTCCTGGTTCCGGATGACCGAGTCCTCGGTGACTTCCAGCACCAGGCCGCTTGGTTTCGAACCCCATATTTTTAGGGCGTCTCGCACGGTCGGGACGAAATGATCCATCGCGAGGATCGACGCGGAAATATTCACCGAAACCGGAAGATCCGACCACTTGGCCGGCAGCTCGGACTGCTGGCGCAAAGCGGTGTTGATGACGAAGTTGGTAATGGCCTCGAGCTTGCCGGATTGCTCGGCCACCGGCAAAAACATGTGCGGCATGACAAGGCCATTTTCCGGATCATTCCACCTGATGAGTGCCTCCATGCCACAGGGCTGCATCGAGCGCAGGTCGATCTTTGGCTGGTAGTAGAGTTCCAGCTCGCTCTCCTGCAGCGCCCGGTCGAGAGCCGATTCGATCTGCCACAGGCTGGTTACCTTGCTGGTGCTGTCGATCGTATACACCTGGTAACCGGCATCTGCTTCCTGCGCGGCGGCCAGCGCGAGGTCGGCCCGGCGGACGAGCTCTTCCGGTTCGTCGGCATGGTCGGGAAAGATTGCAATGCCGCTGGTGACATCCAGCTTGATCGAATGACCATCGATTTCCATCGGCTCGGCCGCCAACCGTGAAATCTTGTTCGCGGCCAGGATTGCATGGCCCTCGTTCTTTGGATTGGACAGCGTTATCCAGTACTTCTTGTCACCAACCTTTTGCACGTGATCCGCTTTGCGCAGCATGCCGTGGATGCGCTCGAGCAGCCGCCCGGCCAGTTCCTGGCTCACCGGGTAGCCCAGCGCACCCTCTACCTTTTCGAATTCCTTGATGCGCACGACGAGCAGTGCAAGACGCTCGTCGGCAGCATGCGACCGGGAGATTGCGTCCCGCAGTTCGCGCGAAAACAGATCCTGGGCCTTCGGTCGCCGCCATATGTCCGCCATCGCCGTATAGCCTATTCCGTCAGCTACAGGTAGTACTCGGCGGGGTCGATGCCGTACGACCCGGTTTCGAGGCCGCGCACGATCCAGATACCTGCCTCTCCCTCGTCCTGCTCCGCGGGCTCCTCCGCGAGGTCGACAATTGGGAATTCAGACAGGAAGTTCTTGTCGGCATCGAGGACCATCATGATCTTCGGGCGCAGGCGCCGGATATGGTTCTGTTCCACGACGATGCCGACTTCGCCGGTATTCATTTCCACGAGCGTTGCGGTTGGAAAGATCCCGACGACCTGGATAAACCGTTCGATCATCTCGCTCTGAAACAGCACATCCGACAGCTCCAGCAGGTGCCGCATGGCGTGGTACGTGGACCTGGCGGGTGCGTAGGGTCGCAGCGAAGTCATTGCGTCATAGGAGTCCACGATGCCGGCGATGCGACCGAGAACGGGGATTTCGTCGCGTTCCAGACCCTTCGGATAGCCACTGCCGTCATAGCGCTCGTGATGCGTTTCCAGCATCTGCAAGACCCGAGGATCAACGGATGGCGTGTCGTTCAGCATCTCGAGGCCGTAATCCACGTGCCGACGGATTTCCTCGAGTTCCGCGCTGGTCAACGGTTCACATTTGCTCAACAGTTCATCGGCAATGCGGGTCTTGCCGATGTCGAGCAACAGGCCGCCCAGTCCCAGCACGCGCAGATTGTCCAGGTCAAAGCCGAGGAACTTGCCGAATACTACGGACCAGACGGACGTGGCCAGCGCGTGGTTGTAGGTGTACTGATCCTTCGCCCGCATGCGCACGACGCAAGCCATGGCATCCGGGCTGTCCAGCACGCTGTCGATGACCGGCGGCACGACCTGTGCAATTGCCTCGATGTCCAGGCCGCCACCCGCGCGGCAGTCGTTGAATACCCTGGTGATGACCTTTTGTGCGTTGTGGTGCGTGTGCTCGGCCTGCCTGACTGACTGCTGCAACTCGGCTTGGGGTGTCGGGGCAGCGTCCGCTGGTTTGGCACCCGCGCCGCGAAATAATGACGTCCTGACCCTGCCGAGCACGCGAGTCGTCAAAGAAGTGGCGCGTTTGGCGATCCCTGGCGCAGCCGTTTTGACTGTCGTGGGAGCGGGTGGTAGTTCCCTGTTCTGATCCAGGCACTCTGTGATGAAGGACCTCTTCGTGGCGGCGACACGCAACGTGTCGTAATGCGGGTTGGATTCGCGCTTGCCGGAATCCACGTACACGAATTCGCAGCAATCGCGCAGTTGCTGCAATTCGGCCAGGCTTCGAATATAGAAACCCTGGAAGGGCAACGGCGTATCAGTCCAGGGGCGATCGAGCTGCTCCACATACATCCCGAGCACGAGATCCTCGACGGAGCACATTTGGAGCTTGGCGGACATTGGCAAATTTCACGCATGCCGCACGCCGCCCGCTATACGTGCGACGCGCGAAAAACCCATAACGGAAAGGGAGTTATAACCCACCGCGGCGCGCCGCCCCGTGATAGCAATCACATTATGTAACTCGCAATTCGGTATCTATCCGACGAGGATTTCCGTTGCCACGCGTTCGGCGGACGCCATCGCGGATTCCATGCCGAACTCGCGCCGGCGCGTGTGTTCGCCGGCAAAGTAGATGCGGCCCTCGGTGCGGGTCAGCGCATCGGCGTATTGCGCGATCTGGCCGGCCGCATAGCTGAAGCCGCAGCCGCCGAGATGTGGCATCTGCCCCCAGGAGTAGAAATCCATGACCTCGAGCTGATCGCGCGCGGTCGGTCGGATGCGGGTGAATTCGTTGAGCACGAATCGGGTCGCCGCATCGCGGTCCAGCTGATCGATTCGCCGCGCACCGGCACCGTTGATCCAGACGAGTAGCGTGTGCACGTCGTCGGATGGGTCAGTCAGCGCATACACGCGTTCGATCGGGCCATCGGTCCACATCGAGGGTTCGAAGCCGTCGCTTTCCCAGAACCTCGTCTTCGGGCGCAGGTAAAACTTCGTGGCCGCGTAATACTCGCTTTGCGCGGCAAGGCGATTTTTCGCCGGGCTGAGCGCCGGAAAGAACTCCAGTCGGCGCATGGCCGTGAGCGGTAATGCGCAAACCAGGTAATCGCCGTCATACCGGCCGCCGTCGAGACAGGTGACGCTGACTCCGGTGTTCGAATGGCTGACCAGCGCGGCCGGGCAGTTGAAGCGGATTTCTCGGTTCAGGCGCGTGGCCATGGCTTCCGGCAGGCGTTGATTGCCGCCGGCGATTTGTCGCAGCGGCGCGATGTCCTCACCAGATTCACGCAGTTCGCGCCACGCACCGATGCCGAAACGCGTGCGGGCATTGTCGCGCAACATGGCCAGCGCCGACGTGCGGTGCACGCTATTGCCGTTGTAGGCGTGACCAAACAATTGAATGGCGGCCGGCGACACGCCCTGCTGCAGCAGAAAATCGGCAATCGGTATATCCAGTTCGGCCTGGTCCGGGTCGAGCCAGTCATCGAGGTATCGCAGCGGGTTCAGGCGGCCGAGCAATTCTCGTTCGAGGCTCGACGGCAGGATCGCGCGTTCGTCGCCGATCGTCTGATTGACATCGGCCGCCTCCCAGTCATCGGCAGCGAGCAGCTGACCGCCAACGTGGAAACTGAAGGGCCGCACGCTGATGCTCGACGGCACGAGATCCAGCGCCATTCGGTTGGCCATGTCGACAATGCGCGCGTACATGACCCCGATATCGCTGGCGCCGAGTTCGTGAAGCTCGCCGCCGATATCGCGACTGCGCACGCGACCACCGACATGATCCGACGCCTCGAGCAGGCTGACGGTCGCGCCGGCTTCCTCCAGGAGCATCGCGGTGTAGAGACCCGCAAGGCCAGCGCCGATTACAACCACATCGGCTCGTTCTGCCGCGCGTAGTCGGCCCAGCGGGCTCAGCGTCGCGCCGCTGGCGGCCAGGCCGGCCAGAAAACGGCGCCGATCGAGTCCGCGGCCGTGCGAACCTGCGGCTGAGTGCTGCATCTTTGGCTACCCCCCGAAAGCGCACTGTCGACCCAGACCTGTTCTTAACCGGTTTTAGGCTGGATCGCTAGTCGCTGCATTGCGGCCAGATTGCTGCAAAGCAAAAGAAAGCCCCGCCGCAGCGGGGCAAATGTCGCTAGGAAGACAGAAGAATGTGGCCAATTTGGGGAAGGGAAGGGGTGACCACGGGAAACATTGTGCCGCAGGGGGGATTAACCCCAATTGGCCGGAACATTAAGGTTTATTAAGGCTTCGTGAACCAGTACGCGGCAGGGCTGATCTATAGTGGACATGCTGGGCTTTCTGCCATGGCAGCGGTTCCAGGGATCGGCCGCGTCGCCATGGCTCCGCCCGAGAGGCTGTGTGATGGGCAACTGGTACCGCGATGGCGAATTGCGCGCGCCGCCGGCGTTCCTGCGGCGCTCTTTCGCCTGCCTGCTCGCCGCGGTGCTCACGGCCTGCGGCGGTGGGGGCGGCGGTAGCAGCCCTGCGCCGCAAAACGGTGCGGTCAACCAACCGCCACCCACATTGTTCGATATCCAGGGCAGCATCAGCGTGCCGGAGGGCACTGCGGTCGATGCAGATCTGAATGACCCGAACGCCGACTTTGCATTTAATAACCAGCCGGCCAGTGCCCAGGTGTTGCCCAATCCGGTTACGGTCGGCGGCTACGCCAATCAACCCGGCAGCGGCGCGGCGGGTCGCTCGCAGAGCTTCGGCGACACCAGCGACTTCTTCCGCGTCAACATGATTGCCAACCAGGCGATTACATTATTGATCGCTGAAGCCGCGGTTGCCGATTTGGACCTCTATCTCTGGAACGCGGCCGGCACGCAGATTCTCGATGCGTCGCTCGGTGTCGATGCGACCGAAGCGCTGACGGTGCCGGCGGACGGGCAGTACCTCGTCGAGGTATTCGCGCTGGCCGGGGCTTCCAACTACGTGCTGTCGATTGGTCAGCCGCAACCGCTGGAAGTGAATCAGGGGATGCGCCTGACGGACCCGTTCGTGCCGGGCGACGTGATCGTCCGCGACAAGGTGGTGACCGCCGTCGCCCAGCGATCCGCGTTGCGCAAGAGCATGCGTTTGCGCGGTGGCGCGCTGGGTCGGGCCATGCTGATGCGGCTGGAACGGCAGAACCAGGAGATGGCGAACCGTCTCGCCGACCTGCGCGATGAGCTTGATCGTTACGCGGCACTGGGCAGCGCGGAACGCCAGCACAAGTGGGAAACACTACTTGCGGTGAAGGATTTCCGCCGCGACGCCACTGTTGCACATGCCAGCCCGAATTACATGCACAGCATGCACCTCGTGCCCAATGACTCAGCTTATTCGGTGCAGTGGCACTATCCGCAAATAAACCTGCCGACCGCGTGGGACAGCACTACCGGTGATCCCGCCGTGACAGTCGCCGTCGTCGATTCAGGGATTCTGGCCGGTCACCCGGATCTACAGGGTCGACTCGTGCCGGGTTTCGATTTCATCAGCGATGCAGTCAACGCCGGTGATGGCAACGGCATCGATCCGGACCCGAGCGATCCCGGTGATGGCGGTGGTGTCACGCCAAGTTCGTTCCACGGCACGCACGTGGCCGGCACGGTGGGTGCGGCCACGAACAATGGCGCCGGCGTCGCCGGTGTTGCCTGGGGCGTCAACCTGATGCCGCTGCGGGTCTGTGGCCTGGATGGCTGCAGCCTGTTCGACATCATGCAGGCGGTGCGCTTCGCTGCGGGGCTGCCCAACGATTCGGGTCTGCTGCCGGCCGCACCGGCGGATGTGATCAATCTGAGCCTCGGCGGACCGTTTTTCTCACAGGCCGAAGCGGATCTCTACGAGCAGGTGCGGCAACTGGGCGTCGTCATCGTGGCCTCGGCGGGCAACGAGGGCAACAGCACGCCACAGTACCCGGCATCGCACACGGCGGTCCTGTCCGTCAGCGCGGTCGGAATCGATCGCATCCTGGCGAGTTACTCCAGCTTCGGTTCGCAGGTCGATGTGGCGGCGCCGGGTGGCGATGGCGGTGATTTGAACGGCGACGGCTACCCGGACTTCGTGCTTAGCACCGGCGGCGATGATTCCTCCGGGTCGATCCAGTTCGCCTATACCTTTTTGGCCGGCACGTCGATGGCCAGCCCGCATGTCGCTGGCGTCATTGCGCTCATGTTGTCGGCAAATCCGAATCTGACGCCGGATCAGATCGAGCAGATGCTCGCCAATGGTGACCTGACCGACGATCTCGGAGTGGCCGGCCGTGATGATTTCTACGGCCACGGTTTGATCAACGCACAAAAAGCCGTGGCTGCCGCGCTGGACGCAGCGGGCAATCCGCCGAACCTCGATCCATTGCTGGAGATCCAGCCGGCCGCGCTGAATTTCGGTACAACGATGACGGCACTGGCGTTTACTGCGTCGAATGCCGGGGGTGGCAGCCTGACAGTTACCAATGTCACACCATCGGAACCCTGGCTGTCGGTGCAAACGGTGAGCACTGACGGGAGTGGCCTCGGCGGATACCTGGCGACGATCAATCGCATGGGGCTCGGCGAGGGCACCTACTCGGCTACCATCACCGTCGAATCAGACATGAACACGGTGCAGCTGCCGGTGTTGATGCAGGTGAGTAACAGTCCGGTGATACCGGACGTGGGTTACCTGTACGTGCTGTTGATCGACCCGGTGAGCCAGTTCGCCGTGCGCGAGTTCCAGGCGACCGGCAGCAATGGTATTTACGACTACGAATTTCTCGACGTGCCTGCGGGCGATTACGAAATCATCGCGGGCACAGATGCGGATAACGATTTCGTGATCTGTGATCCGGGCGAAGCCTGCGGCCAGTACCTGACGCTCGATCAGCCGCTGGTGCTTACCGTCGATGGCGATGTCATCAACATGGATTTTTCGGTGGGCTGGGTGCTGGCGATCGATCCGCAGACCGCGATGCAGCCGATTACATCGGTTCGTCAGGCGGGTGTGAGCCCAGGTCGATCACGCCGATCTCGTTGACGCCGCGCAGGTCGCCCCGTGGCCGGATCACGGACGGGGCATCATGGCGAACCGGTATCAGTGCAGCGCGCTAACCGGAGAAACCCCGAACAGGCGCATGTGATACATCAGAAATCCCAGGAAGGCCACAACCGCCAGCAGGATGCGCCACCAGCCCAGCTCGCGGATTGATAGTTGATTGCGACCCTGCACGATCGCTGCGAATGGGATCACCGAGGTCTGCATTGCGAAGCTGCGCCATTGGTCACCCATTTTCGCAGCCCGTTTGCCATCAATGGAGTAGGCACCCGGCACGACGAGTAAGAACAAACTCCCGAACAGGATCAAACTGGCCAGGTCACCATTTACAATCAGGTGGGTCAGGGACCAGAGCGCGACACCCATTAGAAACGGATGCCGCGTGATCCGCAGGATGCCCTTTACGACGTTCTCTTTTTCCAGCAGACCTTCCGCACCGACCAGGGTCGGGCTCGGCGTCGTCAGGCCGATCACGACCAGCAGGAACGCCAGAAACATCAGGATCAGCGCAGGAATCTGCAACGCATAAAGCTGTCCCCAGGTCTCGACATACGGCGCCACTTTGTAGCTGTCCGCGAGCCACGAGATTAGCAACAGCGATAGCACAGAGTAGGCAATCAGGTAGCCGCGCTCGCCGATCATGCCGACCAGCATGCCGCGCACCGGCGTCCCGGCAATACCCAGATGTGAACCACAAAACGCCACGGCTGCCAGCACCAGTTCCGTCATCCTCGGGTCCTTCGCGGTTGATCGATGCGTGTTAACTTACCATTCGCGGGATGAATGTTTCATGTTCAAGCTGACACGTCGACGTTTGCTGGCAGGCACGGCCGCCGTGGCCGGCGGCGGCCTGGTATTGGCGTTGCTCGACGAAGACGCTGCCGAGTCGCGGCTCGTTAACACGCCGGGCATCCTGGAACCGAACGCGTATCTCCAGATTACGCCTGCGGGCGAGATCATTTTGCAAATCGACAAGGCCGAAATGGGTCAGGGTGTGATCACCGGCTTTGTCACGCTGGTGGCGGAGGAGCTGGGCGTGCGGCCCGCGCAGATCGACTGGCGGGCTGCGCCGATTCACCCGCTGTTTCAGACGCCGAGTCAAATCACCAGCGAGAGCCGGAGCATGCGCTCGCGCTGGGACATCCTGCGACTCACCGGCGCGCGCGCGCGGGAAATGTTGCGTGCCGCCGCCGCCGAGCGCTGGGCGGTTGCAGCTGACGATATCACCGTGCTCGGTAATGGCAGTCTGCGTGATGAAACGAGCGGCGATATTGTTGGTTATGGCGCGCTAGCCGAGGCGGCCGCCCGGCAAGCCGTGCCGCGTGAACCGCCGCTGACGGCTGCGGCGGATTACAAATACATTGGCACCGACGTGCAGCGCCCCGACGCCGCCGCAAAGGTGTACGGCACCGCCGTGTTCGGCACGGACGTTCGCGTCGCAGGCATGAAAATGGCCGTGATTCTGCGGCCGCCGCGCTTCGGCGATGAGTTGCTCGAGTTCGATGGCAGTGCGGCGGCAGCTCAGGCTGGAGTGACGGCGGTTCTTGAGGTGCCGGCCGGCGTCGCGGTGGTTGCCGATACCTGGTGGGCGGCGCACCAGGCGCGGCAGCTAATCAAAGCCCAATGGTCCGACGGGCCGCTGGCGGGATTCGGGCCGGAGGAGTTACGTCGTGCCCACGTTGACCGGATGGCCGCGGAGGAATCCGTCGAAGCGCGGGACGACGGGGATATCGATGCGGGATTCGCCGCGGCCACAAAGGTTGTTGCGGCTGATTACAGCGCGCCCTTCCTGGCGCACGTGACGATGGAACCGATGAACGCGACGGTCCGGGTTACCGCAGAGTCGTGTGAAATCTGGGCGCCATCGCAGGGACCGGATCTTTGTCAGCAGGTTGCGCGCAAACTCACCGGCCTATCGCGGGAGCAGATCGTGGTGCACACGCCGCTACTGGGCGGCGGTTTCGGCCGCCGGGCGACCGTCGACTATGTTGCCGAAGCCATCACGATTGCCCAGCAGCTGTCCGGCGTGCCGATACAGCTGCTCTGGAGCCGCGAGGACGACCTGCGCGGCGACTACTTTCGTGGGGCGACCAGTCATCGCCTGCGGGTTGCCCTCGACGATGAGAACCGGCCAATCGCCTGGCATCACAGCCTCGCTGCGCCCGTTGTCAGTCAGAACTTCATGGAGCCGTGGCTGGGATCGATCCTGCCGGAGTGGTTTTCGCAGGGTAGCGTCGAATCCGTCACCCGGTTGGCGTTGGGTGTGCAACGCCGGTTTTTTGGACCATTCCAGGCCTGGGATGGCGCGGTCACGGTACCGTATGCGATCCCCAACCTGCGTGTCGACGTGCGCGAGGTTGAAAACGGCCTCCGCGTGGGTATCTGGCGCTCGGTCGGCAACTCCTACAACGCGTTTGTCGTGGAGAGCTTTATCGACGAGCTGGCGCATGAGCTTGATGCAGATCCGGTCGACCTTCGCCGCAGTCTGCTGACCGAGCATCCGCGCCACCTCGCGGTGCTGGATCGCCTGATCAAAGAAGCCGAGCAGGTTTCGTTACCCGCCGGCCGTACTCGCGGGCTGGCGCTGCATGCCAGTTTCGACTCCGTCATCGGCCAGGTGGCGGAGGTCTCCGTATCGCCCGCGGGCGTGATTCGCGTGCACCGAGTAATTTGCGTGGTCGACTGCGGCCTCGCGATCAATCCGGATATCGTTAAAGCGCAGATGGAAAGCGGCATCGTCTGCGGCCTGACCGCGGCGCTTTACAGTGACGTGAAATTCGCGGACGGCAAGGTGCTGGACAGCAATTTCCACGACCACCCGGTGCTACGCCTGCGTGAAATGCCCGCGATCGATACTCACATTATCGAGTCGGGTCCTGCGCCGGCTGGGATTGGCGAAGCCGGCACTCCAGCGATTGCGCCTGCGATCGCGAACGCGGTATTCGCGGCCACGGGCACGCGCCTGCGCGATCTGCCACTCAGACTGAGCTGATGCTGACGGGCAAAACCGGCAAACTGTTCGTCGTGCTGTCAGGGTTCTTCCTGGCGAATGCGCTGCTGGCCGAGTTCGTCGGCATCAAGATCTTCGCGCTCGAACCAACCCTCGGCCTCCCGCCGCTGAACTGGAATCTGTTTGGCCAGGTTGGCTCGCTGAATTTCACTGTCGGTGTATTACTGTGGCCGTTCGTCTTCGTGATGACGGATGTCATCAACGAGTATTTCGGCAAGCGTGGCGTGCGTTTCATTACCTGGCTCGCGATCGGCCTGATCATTTATGCATTCGTGTTTGCCTATATGGCGATCCACGTGGCACCGACGGACTGGTGGATCGGCTCGATGGAAGCGCGCGGCGTGCCGGATATGCAGGCCGCATTTGCCGCGATTTTTGGCCAGGGTCTGTGGACCATCGGCGGATCGCTGACGGCGTTTCTGATCGGCCAGTTGCTTGATGTCACAGTGTTCCACCGGATTCGACGCATCACGGGCGAGAAAAAGGTCTGGCTGCGTGCGACGGGCTCCACGCTTGTTTCGCAATTCGTCGACAGCTTTGTCGTGCTGTATATCGCCTTCGTGCTCGGTCCACAGCAGTGGAGCATGAGCCAGTTTTTCGCCGTCGGCAGTGTCAACTATACTTACAAATTTCTCGCGGCAATAGCGATGACGCCCCTGATCTATCTGGCGCATATGCTCATCGATCGCTACCTCGGTGCCGAGGCCGATCACGTCAAGGCGCTGGCTGCGGATGACCATGCGGAGTGGTAGTTGGTCGCGAAATGTCCCTGGCCTATGAATTCCTGGCAGATCGCGAGGATGCCCTGCCGCTGATCGCCAAGTGGTATTTCGACGAGTGGGGCTATCTGAAGAAAGGCGCAACGCTGGCGAGCACCGTGGAACGGCTGCGGCACTCGCTGAACCGGGACCGGATTCCGTTCATTCTCGTGGCCACTGCCGATGGGGACATTATTGGTGCTGCGGAACTCAAATATCGGGAAATGGCAGAGATGTTTCCGGAAAAGGAGCACTGGATTGGTGGCGTATACGTCGCGTCAAAACACCGGGGCCATGGCTTCGCTTCCCTGATTGCGGAGGAAATCGCGTGCCGGGCGCCGGCCTACGGCGTTGAGGTCTTGCATTTACAGACCGAGATGCTGGATGGTGGGCTGTACGCGCGACTGGGCTGGGTGCCGACCGATCAGGTCAACAATCGTGGTCTGGAAGTGCTGGTCATGGAACGTTACGTGGGTGAACGTAATGAATAGAGAATTGGAACAAGCTGTCCGCAACGAAGTGGAACGTTTGCACGATTTCTTCGTGAGCTGGTTCGCGGGTGAATTACCGGAGACAAGTCTCGACGCAGGTTTCGTGGATCATCTCGGCCCCGACTTCGTGCTCATACCGCCGGGCGGCATTGTGCTGAGCAGGGACGACATCGCCGAAGCCATTCGCCAGAGTTACGCCAGCAATCCGGATTTCCGGATTGCGATCCGGGAAGTCAGGATTCGCCAGGTTCTTGACGACTACCTGGTGGTGACCTACGAAGAATGGCAGCGCAACGCGCTGCAATCGTCACCGGCTGATAATGGCCGCCTGGCAACGGCGCTGTTTCGGCGCGGCCCGTCGCTGGAATGGCTGCACGTGCACGAAACCTGGTTGCCGGAGGCAGTCATGACAGCGGGTCCGTATGACTTTTGACGGTCACGCATGAACGAAGCCGACGCCGAGAAGTTTCGCGCTCAGCTGCTTGATTCGAGGGCGGAACTGGAGACGCTCGAAGACGGCTATCGGCAGGCCGGTGAGACCGTGGAACTGGACCAGACCCGGGTCGGGCGGCTGTCCCGGATGGACGCGATGCAGGCGCAGCAAATGGCGCTGGAAGCGTCGCGGCGCCGGCAGCTCGAGCTGACTGCGATTGGCGCAGCCCTGCGTCGAATCGATGCCGGGGACTACGGCTACTGTTTCGTGTGCGAGAACGAAATCGACCAGCGTCGACTGGCGGTCGATCCGACGGCAACCCGGTGCATCGACTGCGTCGAACGACAGGATGCCGGCCCTTAATCGGCGTCTTTCTGGTTTGCGGGTCGTTGAATAAGGTTGATCGCGACGCCGTCGCGATCGAAGAACAGCATCTCCAGCGAGTCATTACCCGGATCGTCGGACGGAAACAGTACCATCGGCGGCGAAACGATAGTGAAACCGGCGGCTTTCACGCGTGTATAAATGCCATGAATATCGTTCGTGATGAAAACGAACGCGACATCGCCCGTGCGAACTTCATTCGGCGCGGGCGGCGGCTGCGTGCCGTCGCCGTAAGAAAACAAGCCTACGTTACCGCTCAGCGTGTCACCCGACTGCAGGATAGCCAGCGATACTGTCTTGCCACGAGTTCCGAGCACGCGATTCACGGGCTTTCCCTCGAGCGTCCGCGCCACGCGGACTCTGAGCCCGAGAATGTCGCGATACAGTTTCAGCGACTCCTCAAGGTCATGCACAAAAACGCTGGCGCGAAGCATCGGTGATAACAACTCACCCGCCGGCGCAACCGGCTCGGCAGCCCGGGCTATATCGCTTGCCTGCAAGACGGCCAGCACGGCCCACGGCAGAATATGAATCCTCATAGCTCATCCTTGTCTGGGTGATCTTGTCGACACGGCATAATAGACGACTGTTAATGGATCGATTGAAATTTGATGGAGACAGCTGTGGACATTGCCAGACTCAAGCTCTATCACTACCCGTCGACGCGCAGTGCGCGCGTGAAATGGCTGCTGCACGAGTTGCTCGGCGACGATTTCGATGTGGAAGTCGTGTCTCTGTACGATGGTGTGCAATACCAGGCTGACTATCTGCGCAAGAATCCAAATCACGCCGTGCCGACATTGGAAATCACGCTAGCCAGCGGTGAGACCATGCACATGATTGAAAGCGGCGCGATGATTTCGTTGCTCGCCGATGCTTTCCCGGACAAAGGCCTCGCACCGCCTGCCGGCGAGTTTTCAGCGGCGCGGGCAGATTACCTGCAGATGCTGCACTTTGGTGCCTCGTGGATGGACATGATGTTGTGGCAGATTCGGATCCACACGCATATCCTGCCGGAAGAGGAACGGGATGCGCGCACGGTCACGCGCTACGAGAAGAAATTTGCCGACGAAGTCGAGCCGCAGCTCCTTACCCGGCTGGAATCATCAGACAACATCTGCGGCGATACGTTTACCGCAGCCGATTGCGTCATGGGCCACAATGTCGCCTGGGCCCGTCGTTACGGCCTCTGCACGGCTCGCACATTCCGCCAGTACCTGTCGCGTCTATCCAAGCGGCCGGCGTTCATCAGCGCATTCGCCGATGCGCACGAGTTCACCTTGGAGGTGCCGGACGGCCGACCCGTAAAGGAGCACTTCACGGGTTAGCTGGATTCGCGATTCGACCGAGTCTCGGACAACAACGCGCCCAGCTCATCCAGCGATGTAATCGGCGCACTGCATTGCGGCCCCTCGCAAACGTACGCAACCGTCGTGTCGCGGGCCGTACGAATCGCAAGACTTTCGGGTAACTCCACGGTGTCTGCAGGAATCGCGAATGTCAGGCGGCGGGGCGCGTACACGGCATCCAGGTTCTGCCGCCACTCGCGGATATCGTGTTCGGCCCCGCGCAGGATCACGATGGTGGGCGGCTGCAGGAATTCCTCGAGCGCGGTGACCATTGACGGATGGCCATGCGGGAATTCCGACATCGGCGTCCACGCCGCGCGCAGCGTTTGCTCGGCGGCGTCGAGGTACCGCGATTCACCGAGCAGGTGACCGAGGCGACCAAGGGCCAGCGCGGCCACCGCATTACCCGACGGTATGGCGTCGTCGGCCATCGAGCGCGACCGGTGAATCAGGCTTTCGTGATCCTCGGCCGTGAAATAGAATCCGCCGCGCTCCGCGTCGACAAACCGGGCGAGGAGCTGATCCGCGAGCCAGGCGGCAAACTCCAGGTGTGTGGAATCCCACCGGGATTGCAGCAATTCGATCACCGCATCGAGCAGAAACGCATGATCATCGAGGTATGCCGGGAAGCGTGCCCGGTCATCCTTGTAACTGGCCAGTAGCTGACCCTCGACCACCAGTTTCTCCCGGATGAAGTCCAGCGAACCGGCTGCAATCGTGCTCAGGTCCTCGCGTTGCATGGCCCGGCTCGCAATGGCGAGGCCGCGAATCATCAGTCCGTTCCAACTCGTCAGAATCTTCTCGTCGCGTCCCGGCCAGATACGGGCGTCACGGGCCGCGAGCAATTTCGAGCGGGCGGTATCGAGCAGTCGGCGCGCGGCGGATTCGTTGATAGCGTTTGCGGCGGCGGCGTCCGCCAGGCTGGTCGTGATTCGCAGATGCCAGTGCCCTTCGAAATTCGGCGGTCCGTCGAGCCCAAAATGTGCCGCCAACACCGGGTATTCGTCTCCGGCCAGCAACTTGCGGACCTGGTCGGGAGTCCAGACATAGAACTTGCCTTCTTCACCCTCTGAATCCGCATCCAGGGTCGAAAAGAGACCTTCGTGCGGCGTATGCATGTCGCGTATGACCCAGTCCGCGGTTTCGTTTGCAACGCGGCGGAAAAGCTCATCACCGCTGACGAGCCAGGCCTGCGCGTACAATGCGAGCAGCGGACCGTTGTCGTACAGCATCTTCTCGAAGTGCGGGATGCTCCAGTACTGGTCGACAGAATAGCGGCAGAAGCCGCCACCGAGCTGATCGTAAATGCCGCCCTCCGCCATACGCGTGAGACTCAGCGCCACCGCATACAGCGCCTGGGTGTCCGGCTCCTCGGAATGGGCGCTGGCCCGCCAGTGCCGCAACAGGCGGTCGAGGCTGCCGGGATGTGGAAACTTCGGAGCGCCGCCGAAACCACCATGATCCGCATCGAACTGCTGCAGCAACGCATCGCGGGCACCTCGCAACGGCGCATCGTCCAGCGCATCGCCTGTGGGCGCGTCGCTGGTATCGATTTCAGCCAGGGCGGCGACCACCGCGTCACCGGTCGCTTGAATCTCGTCCTGTCGAGTCGCGTAGTACTCGGCAATGCGTTCCAGAAGTTCCGGGAACCCCGGCATGCCGTGCCGTGCAGTGTCCGGAAAGTAGGTGCCGCCGAAAAACGGTCGCTGGTCGTCGTGATGCAAAAACATGGTCAGTGGCCAACCGCCCGGCCGCCGCGCAATGAGCTGATGCGCCGTCTGGTAGATCTTGTCCAGGTCCGGGCGCTCCTCGCGGTCGACCTTGATGTTCACAAAATGCTTGTTCATCACCGCGGCGATTTTCGGGTTCTCGAATGACTCGTGGGCCATGACGTGACACCAGTGGCAGGCCGAGTAGCCGACGGACAGCAGGATGGGCCGCTGTTCGCGGCGGGCCAGATCCAGCGCATCATCGCCCCACGGGTACCAGTCGACCGGGTTGTCGGCATGTTGCAAGAGGTACGGGCTGCTTTCACTGGACAGGCGGTTCATGCACGGGCCTTTCCATTCGTCGACACTCCGTCACTATACCGGTCATGTGGCGAAACTGCGTCGCCGGGTTAGACTTGCCTGATGTGGGAGTACACCGGCTTCGATCCGGTTGCATTGCAGCTGGGCCCGCTGGCAATTCGCTGGTATGGCCTGATGTACCTGATCGGCTTCGTCGGGGGCTGGTGGCTGGCGAAACGCCGCGCGGCGCGGCCCTGGTCGCCCTGTACACCGGAACAGGTCGATGACCTGCTGTTCTACGTCGCCCTCGGCGTGATTCTCGGCGGGCGGGTGGGTTACATGCTGTTCTATGGCTGGTCTCAGCTGGTCGACGACCCGCTAAGCCTGTTCAAGGTCTGGGAAGGCGGCATGTCTTTCCACGGTGGATTCGTTGGTGTGATGATCGGCGTGGCGCTTTTCGCCCGCAAAATCGGTCGCGGCTTCTGGGAAGTCATCGATCACGTCGCCCCGGTTGTTACGATTGGCCTGGGCGCCGGTCGTATCGGCAATTTCATCAACGGCGAGCTGTGGGGCAGCGAAACCAGCCTGCCCTGGGGCATCAAGGTGTCCTGCGAGCTCGATCCGGTCCTGTGTTTCACTCAGCTGGGGCTGCCGCGGGATACGCTCATGACACCGCCGCTCCATCCCACGCCGCTCTATGAGGCAGTGCTGGAGGGCCCGGTCCTGTTCCTGTTGCTGTGGGGTTTTTCGGCGAAACCCCGGCCGGTAATGGCCGTGTCGGCCGTTTTTCTGCTGGGCTACGGCGCCTTCCGTTTCTTCGTGGAGTTCATGCGCCTGCCGGACGCCCACATTGGTTATTTGGCCTTTGGCTGGGTGACGATGGGCCATGTGTTGACCTTGCCGATGCTGGTTGCCGGGCTAATACTGCTGGTGCTGGCGTATCGCCGTCCGGTGACGAATCTCAGCGCCGCGGATAAATGACTTGCAGGAGTTGGTAGCGTGAAGCAGTACCTGGAACTGATGCGCCGGACGCGAGATGAAGGCGTGCGCAAAGAGGATCGCACCGGCACCGGGACGCTGAGTATCTTCGGGCACCAGATGCGTTTCGATCTGCGGGCCGGTTTCCCGTTGGTAACGACAAAGAAGTTACACCTGAAATCCATCATTTACGAGTTGCTCTGGTTCCTGCAAGGCGACACTAATGTTCATTACTTGAATGAGCACGGCGTATCGATCTGGGATGAGTGGGCCGACGAGCAGGGTGATCTGGGTCCCGTATACGGTGCGCAATGGCGCTCCTGGCCGAAGCCGGATGGCACCCAGGTCGATCAGATCAGCGAGGCGATCGACACGTTACGGCGTGATCCCGATTCGCGGCGGATCATCGTGTGTGCGTGGAACGTCGCGGAACTCGATCGCATGGCCTTGTCACCCTGTCACTGCCTGTTCCAGTTTCATGTTGCCGACGGCAGGTTGTCCTGCCAGCTGTATCAGCGTAGCGCCGATATTTTCCTGGGCGTGCCGTTCAACATCGCATCCTATGCGCTGCTGACCCACATGGTTGCGCAACAAACCGAGCTGCAGGTCGGGGACTTCATCTGGACCGGCGGAGATTGCCACCTCTACGTGAATCATCTCGAACAGGCCGATCAGCAACTCGCACGCGAGCCGCTGCCGCTGCCGCGACTCGCAATCAAACGGCGACCTGCCAGCATCTTCGAGTATCGCTTCGATGACTTCGAGATCGTTGGCTACGAATCGCATCCGCACATCAAAGCCGCCGTCGCCGTGTAAGCGACACTCGAACGCCCGTACCGCGGGCCGTGGCCGATTTTCCGCCTCGCTTGATCTCGCTGCGCCATCCCTGGCTCCGCTCGAATCCGTCGGCCTCGCTCGTGCTGTCCTGCACCGCTCGGCCTCTAGCACGCTCGCCGGAAAATCGGCCACGTCCCGCTTGGTCAGACCGAACGATAGCCGCGGGATTTGACGGCGACGATCTTTACCGGGCCGTCGATGCGGGCGGCGGTGAGCTTGCGGCCCCAGATACAACCGGTATCGAGGCCGAGCAGATTGTCCTGCTGCAACAGTCCCAGGGCCGACCAGTGCCCGAACACGACGCGCACTGACGACGTGGCGCGGTCCGGCATCTCGAACCACGGCCGCAACTTCTTGGGGGCATCTGCCGGCGGGCCTTTGGCGTCGAAATCCAGTCGCCCATCCTTGTGACACATCCGGATCCGCGTGAGCGCATTGGTAATGAATCGCAGCCGATCCTTACCGCTCAGCTCGGGCGACCAGTAATCGGGCTTCTTGCCGTACATCGCTTTCAGGAAGGCGGGTGCGGTCTCGCCCTTGAGTACTTTCGACACCTCGCGCGCGAGTTTCACGGTCTGCAATGGATTCCACTGTGGCGCGACACCGGCATGGACCATTAGCGTATTCAGCTCGGGCCGATAGTGCGCCAGCGGTCGGCGTCGCAGCCAATCGATCAGCTCGTCGCGATCGGGCGCGGCCAGTACGGCATCGAGATCGTGGTCCCGAACCTTGATTTTCTCGGCGAGCGCCAGGGCCAGCAGGTGCAAGTCATGGTTGCCGAGCGTAACGACGGCCTGCCGACCGAGATCGCGAACCAGCCGCAGCACCTCCAGTGAGTGCGGGCCTCGATTCACCAGATCGCCGACGAACCATAACTCGTCGCGCTCGGAATCCGGCTGAATTTTGTCGAGCAGCGCTTCGAGTTCGTTGTAGCAACCCTGCACGTCGCCAATCGCATAGATCGCCATCGCGGCGTCCGTCTCTAGTTCAGGATGCCGGGCACGGCGAGTCGAAACAGGGGAATATGCGCCTTGAAGTCAGTACCATCGTCGCTGACCATGCCGTAGAAACCTTCCATGGTCCCGACCGGTGTTTCCAGTACGGCGCCACTCGAATAACGATGCTTTTTTCCGGGGTGAATCCTGGGCTGCTCACCAACTACGCCCTCGCCCTGCACTTCCTGCACTTTACCGTTGCCGTCGGTGATCAACCAGCGCCTGGTCAGCAGCTGCGCCGGCAAGGCACCCGCGTTGCGAATTGTGATCGTGTAGGCGAATACGTAGCGATTGTCAGGCGGATCGGACTGGTCCGGCAGGAATGCCGTCTGCACATCGATTTCGATGCTGTCGCTCAATTCGTGTTCGTCGGCGTCCATGTGCCCGCTATTCTAACCCGCGCTTTGCTGCCGGGCTGCGCATTCGTTGGCGAGTTGCACATAATCCTCGACAGTGAGCGTCTCCGCGCGGCGACTCGGGTCGATCCCGAGGTCGACCAGTTGTACAGGGCCAATCATGGTTCGAAGGCTGTTTGCCAGTTGCTTGCGCCGCTGCGAGAAAGCTGCGTTGACAATTTGCTCGAATAATTGGGGGGAGTCGATCCGGGCGAAGCGTGCTGCATCCGGTACGAGCCGCACGAACGCCGAGTCCACTTGCGGCGGCGGCCGGAACGAGCCGGGGCGAATCACGAACAATGCCTCGATTCGGCATCGCGCGGCCAGGGCTACAGTCAACCGCCCGTACGCCTTGGTGCCGGCGCTGGCTGTCATGCGCTCCACGACTTCCTTCTGCAGCATGACATGGATGTCACGAAACAAAGTGCTGTGATCCAGGAAATGGAAAAGCAGCGGCGTGGAAATGTTGTAGGGCAAGTTGCCCACGAGCCGGAGATCGCGCGTGCCGAGCTGTGTGAAGTCGAACTTCAAGGCGTCGCCTTGATGAACTGTGAGTGCGGCCGCGGGAAATTGTGCCGGCAGCCTCGCTGCCAATGCCCGGTCGAGCTCAATCGCGTCGACGTTGACGCCACGGTCGAGCAGTGGACCGGTTAGCGCGCCGCGGCCGGGTCCGATTTCAACGAAATGCTCGCCGGCGCGCGGGTCTATCGCCCGCACGATCTTGTCCAGGATATTCTGGTCATGCAGGAAGTGTTGCCCCAGGCGTTTGCGTGGCGGCGGCGTGTTCACTACCTGCGGCGCTCGGCGATTTGCGAGGCGAGTTCCAGGGCCGCGATCAAACTGCCGGGCTCAGCCTCGCCGGTGCCGGCCAGGTCCAGGGCGGTACCGTGATCCACCGAGGTGCGAATGATCGGCAGGCCGAGCGTGACGTTCACCGCGCGCCCGAACCCGGCGTGCTTTAAAACCGCCAGACCCTGGTCGTGGTACATGGCGAGCACGGCATCGGCTCGCTGCAGGAATGGCGGCGTAAACGCCGTGTCGGCCGGCAGCGGGCCCTCGATCTGCATCCCCTGTTCGCGCAACTGATCGAGCACGGGGCCAATGATCTCGATTTCCTCGCGACCCAGGTGCCCCGCTTCGCCGGCGTGAGGATTCAGTCCCAGCACAAGGACATACGGCTGCGGAATGCCGAAACGCGCTGCGAGGCCGGGAACCAGCTGTTTCAGCACCGCGGTTAGCCGGTCTGCGGTGATTGAACCCGGCACATCGCGCAGCGCCAGGTGAGTTGTGACCAGCGCGACGCGCAGTTCTCCGGCCACGAGCAGCATGACTGGCTGAGCGACACTGCAGCGTTGCGCCAGGTATTCGGTGTGGCCGGAAAACGGAACGCCGGCGTCATTGATCGCGCCCTTGTGAACGGGTCCCGTTACCATGGCGGCGAATTCGCCGGACAGACACCCGTCACAGGCGCGGTCCAGCGCGGCCAGCACCGCGGTCGCATTGCTTGGATCCAGCTCACCGGCGCGTGCCGGCACATTGAGTTTCTGGTGGCAAATAACCGCGTGACCGCCGAGCGACGGCTGGGGATCGGCTGCGGGCTCGTAGTCACGCAGGGTCAGTGGCAGGCCGATCTTCTGGGCCCGGTTGCGCAGGTTGGCCGGGTCACCGGCGATCACAAGTTCGAAAGGCCACTCGCGCTGGCAGGCCATGATGGCGAGATCGGGCCCGATCCCCGCCGGCTCCCCGGGGGTCAGCACGAGGCGTGGCAGGCTGCTCAACGGCGGGCGCCGGACTCAGAGCCGGTATTCAACGAAAGCCTGATCGCGCAGCCGGCGCGCCCAGAGCTCCGATTCCTCGCCAAGCTTGCTGTTGCGGATCGCCATGATTGCCTGCTGCCTGGCGACTTCCTCGGTGGTGTCTTCGATGCGGCGGTCGAGAACCTCGATGAGATGCCAGCCGAACGGTGTTTGCACCGGATCACTGAGCACCCCGATCGGCAACGTATTACAGACCTCGCGAAACTCTGGCACGAAGACGTTCGGATTGGTCCAACCCATATCGCCGCCCTCGACCGCCGACCCGGGATCTTCCGACATTGCCGTCGCCACTGCGGCGAAATCGTCGCCGCCGATGATCTGAGAGCGCACCTCCAGGAGCTTCTGACGCACCGCTTCGTCGTCGAGAACTTCGTTGGTTGTCAGCAGGATGTGTCGAACACGCACCTGGTTCTCCATGATCGGTTCGCCGCCGCGGCGATCATTCAAGCGAACGAGGTGGAAACCGCTGCTGCTGCGAATCGGCTCGGACACCTGGCCGGGCTGCAGGCCGGGTACGACGTCGGCGAAAATGGTCGGCAATTCATCACCACGACGCCAGCCCAGTTCGCCGCCCTCGAGTGCGCGCTGGCCATCGGAATTGGCGATTGCAAGCTGACTGAAGATCTCGCCGGAAGTCGCCCGGCGATATAGCTCGTCGATACGCCGCTCGGCCCTGGCAACGTCGTCAGGGGACGCGATAGCGGACGTGGCGATCAGGATTTGCGAGATGTTGAATTCCTGGCTGGCAAATTCGCGGCCCTGCTGGCGCTCCAGGTATTCGTCCAGCTCGCGAGGCGACACGCTGATGCGCGCGATAACGTCGCGTTGTCGGAGTTGCTCCACCGCGAGCTGGTTGCGCAATTCGGTGCGATAGGTGCCGTAATCGATACCTTCCTGCGCCAGCACCGTTGGCAGCTCGGTCAACGAGACGCCATTGCGTTCCGCGATATTGGCCAGAGCCTGGTTCAACGTTTCGTCCGATATCTGGATGCCGACGCGTTCCGCTCGCTGCAATTGAATCCGCTGAATGACCAGTCGCTCCAGCACCTGCGGCACCAGTTGTGCTGGTGGAGGCACCTGCTGGCCCTCGGCGCGCAGTCGTTCGACGATGCGCGAGGTCTCGGTTTCCAGCTCGCTCTTGAGGACAACACCGTCATTCACCAGCGCGGCGATGCCGTCCAGCAATTGCCCGCTCTCGCTGAGCTCGCGCGTCTGCGCTGAAGCCGAACCGGGACCGACCAGCAGGGCGAAAGTGGCCAGCCCGATTAACCAGGTGCTATATCTGTGATGCATTGCGGAATTGTTGATAACCCAGATCAATAGCTTAAATTACCATAGCCCAGCAGCTTTTCCGCGGCCGTGCCGGGATCACTGAGCCCTTTCAGGATAAATTGCACGCCAAACGAGTCGTCCTTTTCACCACCCCGGCCCGACACATAGCGTCGCCAGTTGGCGCGAATCGCCCAGCAGCAGGTTTCATACTCCAGCGCCGCGAACTGCTCCAGCGATTGTTCGCTGGCCAGCGAGTAGATGAACCGACCGACAAAATTCCAGTGTTTGGCAATTGGCCAGCCCGCTGCGGCGACGACATCTTCCAGCGAATCGCGCCGGAACTGGTACCCCAGGTCAATGATGCTCTTGCTATCCCGTTGATATCTCACGTTGGCGGTCGCACGGCGCGTCTCTGAATCATCGGAGTTCCACTGGAAGGTGCTGCCCAGTTGCCAGCGTCCGGCGATCCGGGCGCCGAATTCTGCAATGTAGTCCGATGAATTGCTGTCGTTCGGCAGCTCGCCCGGCAACGTCACGTCCTGCGTGCTGAGATATTGCAGCTGCCCCATCGTCAGGCGCAGGGACTCGATACCGGTGCCGGAATCGATCAGGCGCGTGGTGAAGCCCAGTGCCACCTGGTTGGTGTCTGCCAGCCGGTCGTAACCGATGAAGCGGTTTTTCCGGAACAGCTGCACCATGTTGAGTTCCGGATCGATGGTATCGAATATCGGAATTTCATCCTGGTTGCGAAACGGGATGTAGGTGTACAGAACCCGGGGCTCGAGCGTTGTGATCCAGCGGCCCGATGCCGAAAACCGCTCGAAACTGGTCTTGAGATCGAGGCTGACAATCGGCGCCGTTCGCGTCGGGTTACTGGACGTGCCGGGGTCGTTGCCCGACAGGTCGTAGCGCGTGTGCTCCAGGCTGACGGTCGGGGTCAGCTCGAAGATCCGCCAGTCGATTGGACGTGAGATGGTGGGCATGACGTGCCCGCGCAGACCGGTGACGCCGGTATTGCGATCGAAGTACGTCAGATCGCCGACGAGGTCGTAGTCGAAACCCAGCCAGCTGTCGGGAGCGAAGCCTCGAATCGCAACCTGCGGGATGCGCGTGTAGGGCTTCTGGTCCGGCAGCAGGGTTTCGTCGAGTGTCTGGTAATTCTCGATCCTGACGGTGGCCGCCCAGGGGCCGTTGAAGAACTCTACATCCACGAGGCGTGGCAGGTGCGTCAGGCTGGTCTCGTCGATACCCCGGCCGAAATCCTCGAAGTAGGTCTCATCGGACACATTGGCTGCGTCGACGCTGGCGCGCCAGCCGAAGGGCAGCGCCGACTGGTGTTCGATGGCGATGAGTGACCGGTCCGTGCCAGTCTCATCATCATCGTAAAGGAAGGCGCCCGCAACATTGCCGGCGTGACGGCTGGTCAGGTAGCGAAACTCGCCGCCGAGCTGGACGCCACGATCCGTCATCAGGCGCGGTATCAAGGTGGCGTCGTAATTGGGCGCAATGTTCCAGTACCAGGGCACGGCGATATCGATGCCCCGGCGACTGCTGGTCCCGATGTCGGGCGCCAGCAAACCCGTCTTGCGTTCATTGCTGATCGGGTAGGTGAAATACGGCAGGTACATCACGGGCACGCCGCGAATCTCGAATTTGGCATCGCGGGCGGTGCCATAGCCGGTGGTCTGGTCGACCTCGATTTTGCGCGCGCGCACCAGCCAGTCGTTGTTTCCGTCGGGACAGGCGGTATACGTGACGTTGCGCATCGTCAGTTGACCGCTGCCGACAACATCGATTTCATCGGCCGATCCGCGCGCCGGCACGGTCCAGACCTGGAATTCCGCGCCCTCGATGTTGGCCTTTTGATTGCGCTTGCTGAAGCTTGCGCCCTCGCCCACGACTTTCGTCAATGGATCGCGATACTCGACCGCACCGTCGACGGCAATTGTCTCGTCCGCAAAGTCGTAGCTGGCACCCGCGGCCGACAGGAACCGATCGCCACTTCGCAGGATGATGTCATCGGAAAAAACTGCCTGGCCGCCGAGTTGGACTTCGGCCCGGCCGCTGACGACTTCAAGCTCGCCCTCGGGAGGGCCGGGACCTTCTACGGGTAGAGGTGGGGGCTGGATAGGACACCCGCCCCAGGCGACGTTAGCCACATCTTGAGCAACTGCCGAGCCAGATGCACAGGCGCAGAACAGCGTCAACAAAACAATCAGCGGCAGCGGGCGCAAAGAGAAAATCCGGATCGGAACGGCGTCGCCATTATATCTGGAACATAGATGTATGCTTAAAGCATGGTGATTCGCACGGCCATGATACTTGCGGCGGGTCGAGGCGAGCGAATGCGCCCGCTGACCGATACGACACCGAAACCGCTGTTGCGCGCCGGTGGTCGCGCGTTGATCGATTACCCGCTGCTGGCACTCGCGCAGTCGGGCGTTGAGAAAGTCGTCGTGAACCTGGCGTGGCTGGGCGAGCATATACAGGCCCATGTCGGCAGTGGCTCCGCGTTCGGTTTGCAGGTGCACTACAGCCCCGAGCCACCCGGCGCACTGGAGACCGGCGGCGGTATTCAACAGGCCCTGCCGTTGCTGGGTGAGGCGCCGTTCTGGCTGGTCAATGGCGACGTCTATTGCGAGTTTGAGTTTCCAGAACGCGAACTGGCCCCGGGCGTGCTCGCGCACCTGCTGCTGGTGCGCAATCCGTCGCATCACCGTGATGGCGATTTCGACCTGGATCGTGGCCACGTCTTGCTCGACGGGGGCGAGCGGCTGACCTACGCCGGCGTCGCACTGATCAGCCCGCGGCTGTTCGACAACCTCGAGGCCGGGCGCTTTCCGCTGGCGCCATTGCTGACGAGAGCCATCGAGCATGGCCGGGTGACCGGTGAGAAATTTGCCGGTACGTGGACTGACGTTGGCACGCCTGAAAGGCTGGAGTTGCTGGATCGTATGCTGCGGGCTAAAGGTCAGACATCGCGATAGGTTGCGACGCCGGACACTGCACGCATTCGGTCCGGATCGAGCATCTTCACCATGAAATTGTCGGCCGGTACGCCATCCCATTGACAGCGCAAACCGTGCGCTGATCCCGGTTCAAAGCCGAGGCGCGGGTAGTATTCCGCGTGTCCAATCACAACGACAAAGGGGCACGCTGCTTCGCGGAGGATATCGAATCCGCTGAGCGTCAGGCGCCCGCCAATGCCCCGACTTTGCCACGCCGGTCGAACGGCCAGCTCTCCCAAACCCATGCCCTCGATCAAACCGGTGTCGCACTCGATCGAAACCGGACAGAAGAACGCGTGACCCACTAACCCGGCATCCGCCTCGGCGACCAGTGAGACAACGTCGCGCGCGTTAAGGCGCAGTTGGTGAAACGTCATTGCGGCTGGTCCTGCGTCTTTGCCGAAAGCAGCCGCGTTGATTTCGAGCACCGCAGCGGCGTCGGCGGCGTCGCGCAAACGCCGAATCGTTACCGCGGCGGCGTGGTGGGTCTGTGGAGGCGGCATGCCGAATTCCCGGGACTCGAACCGTGCCCGCATTCTAGCCGCGCGATCTGAATCCATTGCGACCCGCTGGCCGAATTTGTTGTTAGCGGTTCGAAAGAGCGCTTTGCCGCGAACCACTTGGGAACACGATCGAAGGAGTAACATCATGAAATACAAGGGTATCTTCGGAGCAGCTATCCTGGCCACCGGTATTGCCTTCAGTGGCGTAGCCGCGGCCGGCGCCCCCGCTGAGAATGCAATCAAGGCTTGCCGCGTTGCGATAGAGGAAAGCTCCTCCAATGACGTAATCGCGCGACTGAGCAAGATCAAGACGCGCGGCAACAACTACGAAGTGTGGATGAACGTGTCGAGCGATAGCGGTGAGCAGATGCGCACCTACTGCTACACTCGCCGCGGCGAAGTTGACCAGTTTGTCCTCGAAGACGGCAAGTGGGTTGGCCGTAACCCGCGCCGACCGGAAAGCGTCGACCTCGGCTAATCAGGAATCCGTGAACCGGGCGAGCAGCGACGCCTCCAAATCGTCGCTGACTCGCTCCAGGTCATCCGGCCCGCCACAACTGGCAACTTGGGTGACCGTCAGTCCTTCGTAACCACACGGATTGATCCTGTCAAAAGGCTCCAGGTCCATAGCCACGTTTAAAGCGAGGCCATGGTAACTGGAGCCTTTTCTTATGCGCAGCCCCAGGCTCGCGATCTTCGCCTCGTCGACATAAACACCGGGCGCACCCTCGCGACCCTCGGCGGCAATGCCGTAAGCGGACAGGGTTTCAATGACGGCCAGTTCGAGTCGCGTGACAAGATCCTTGATGCCGATCCGGGCGCGACGACAATCCATCAGCAGGTAGGCCACCAATTGACCGGGACCGTGGTATGTCACCTGGCCGCCGCGATCGACTTTCACGACCGGAATATCCCCGGCCGCCAGCACATGGTTTGAATCGGCGTTCAGGCCAAGCGTGAATACGGGTGGATGTTGCAGTAGCCAGAGTTCATCCGGGGTTCCCGGCCCACGCCGATCCGTGAAGTCCTGCATCGCTTGCAGCGTGGCCGCGTAATCGACGACACCGAGGCGCCGCGTCAGGAGTGGGGATGTCATGTTGTCAGAGCGCGAACAGCACCCGACTGCTGGATGTGAGATTCCGGTAGACGGCATCGAGTTCCTCACGACTCTGCGCGGTAATCGTAATAGTCACCGACAGGAATCGCCCGGTGCGGCTGGGGCGCACGACGACGTCCTCGTGTGGAACCGGCCCGACTACGGCGCCGACCAGGTCCATGACATGAGCGGGGAAGCCCTCGGCATCGCGGCCCATCGCCTTGATCGGAAAACGGCACGGAAACTCGAAGACACTCTCAGTCTGGTCCATGCTTGTAATCTTCGTATATCGCGGACACCTGGCGCCACACCGGCCCCGGGTTCCCCGATCCGACCGGTTTGCCATCGAGCTCCACGATCGCCGCAATGCCGCGCATCGCGCTGGTAATCCAGATCTCGTCCGCGCTCCGGAGCCGCTCGACCGAGATGATTTCCTCGCGGCAGGTCAAGCCCGCCTGGCGGGCCAGGTCGACGATCAGATCTGTCGTCGTGCCCGGCAATATTTCTTCGCCGTTCGGGCGGCGAACGATGTCGTCGCCCTCGACAATCAGCACCGAACTGCTGGAGCCCTCGGTCACGACGCCATCCCAGACGAGGATCGCCTCCTGCGCGCCGGCATCCTCCGCTCGCTGGCGGGCCAGCACGTTAGCCAGCAGTGCCGTTGCCTTGATATCGCAGCGACCCCAGCGGGCGTCCGGCAAGGTAATGGCAGCAATGCCGCCCGGTGGTGGTGGCATCGGACTGGCCATGCCGAAAACGCCCGGTGTGACGCCGGCCGGGAAGCGATGATCCCGCCCGGTATCCGCGCCGCGCGTCACCTGCAGGTAAATGCCGACGTCGCCGCCGCCGTTGCGATCGATGAGGTCCCGGACCAGTTCCTGCCAGGCGTCGATCTGCAGCGGATTTGAAATACCGAGCTCGCGCAGGCTGCGATCCAGGCGTTGCAGGTGGGCGTCCAGCAGCAGCGGCCTGTCGCCGTAGACCGGGATCACTTCGTAGACTGCATCACCGAATAGAAACCCGCGATCCAGCGGTGAAACGCGGGCCTCGGCCAGCGGCAGAAACTGACCGTTCAGGTAACAGACGGGCAGGGCATCCGCCATGTCTCTCCGGCTGCGTTACTCGAACCAGAGCAGCACGGAGTCCCGCGCCTGGCGCCACAGGGATCCCACGGCCACCTCGTTCATTGCAAACAGGTTGGCCTCGGCCAGTGTCTGATCTGCGAGGTTGATGCGCAGCGTGCCGAGCTGCGCTTCGGCATCCACGGGTGCTACGACGTGCGTCGGTAATTCCACCTGGGCCTGGACCTGGTCGTAGGTGCCGCGGGGTATGGTGATATAGAGGTCCTTGCGAACGGCAAGGTCGGTGCTGTCGGCACTGCCTTTCCAGACCCTGACCCTGGCGTCGTCGAGCGGTTTGCCGGCCGGGTACAGGAGCCGGGTCTCGTAGAAACGGAAGCCATAGTTCAGCAGCGCCTGCGAGTCGTTGGCTCGGGCAGTCGAGCTCTTGGTGCCGAGAATCACGGCGATCAGGCGCATATCGTCGCGGCGTGCCGATGACACGAGGCAATAGCCGGCCGCATCCGTCATGCCGGTCTTCATGCCGTCGACCGACGGATCGCGCCATAACAACGCGTTGCGGTTCTTCTGCGTGATGCCGTTGTAAGAGAATTCACGTTGGGAATACCAGCGATAGTATTCTGGATATTGCTCGATGATCGCCTGTGCCAGCCGCGCGATATCCGCTGCCGTGGTGTAATGATCGTCGTTCGGCAGGCCGGTGCTGTTCCGGTAGTTCGTGTTCAGCATTCCCAGCTCGCGGGCATACTGGTTCATCAACTGCGCGAAGATTTCCTCCGTGCCGGCAATGTACTCGGCCAGCGCGACGCTGGCGTCATTGCCGGACTGCACGATCATGCCCTGGATCAGGTCATCGACGCTCACTCGCGTGTTCACCTCGATGAACATGCGCGAGCCGGGTGTCCGCCACGCTTTTTCACTGATGAGTACTTTGTCTTCGAGCGTGATCTGCCGCTCGCGCAGCGCGCGGAAGACTGCATAGGCGGTCATCAGTTTGGTAATGCTCGCCGGTTCCAGGTGTTCGTGCTCGTTCTTCGCGGCGAGTAGCTGTCCACTGTAATGATCCAGCAGGATATACCCCTTGGCGCCCAATTGTGGCGCGGCCGGCACCGGTGTCTGCCCGCCCGCTGCCGTGACGACTCCCAGCAGGCCAACGGTTAGGAACAACAACCCAAACTTGCGCAACGCTGTCATTGCAGATTCCCCATCTCTCGAGCGGTTACGAGATGCGTGTCCAGAATATTCAGATCGGCGACCCGTGCGACGAGTTCGTCGTATTCGTCGACGTCGACGATTGGTCCCAGCCGCACGCGGTACAGGCTGGGTTGCTCGGCGCCATCATAGTGAATCACTACGTTCGCGACGCCGCCGGCCTCGAGGCGTTCCTTGAGCTGATAGGCGTTCGCCTGTTCGCCAAAGGCGCCGACCTGGAGATACAGTGTCCTCGCCGGCGTGGCAGGTCTGGTGGCGGGTTGGCTCGCTGCGGTCGCCACCGCGGCAGGCGATGTCGTGTCGGCGGGGGTCGGTGCCGGCTCACTGATTGCGACTGCGGGTTTGGCAGCGGCCTGGCTGGCGCCATACGGCAGGGCCTCGACTTCTACCAGCGCGGTGCCGTCGCGAATCATGTCCAGCCGGGTCGCGGCAGCGTAGGACATATCGATGACCCGGTTATGCACGAACGGCCCGCGATCATTGACCATGACAATCACACTGCGGCCGTTGCTCAGGTTGGTCACCCGGACGCGGGTTGGCAGTGGCAGCGTCTTGTGTGCCGCGGTCATCGCATGCATGTTGTAGGGCTCGCCGCTCGAAGTCGGCTTGCCATGAAACTTCTTGCCGTACCACGATGCCACGCCGCGTTCGCGATAGCCGGCGCTCGTCGCCTTCACGTAGTAGCGCTGGCCGAAAACCTCGTAGAACGCCGGGTTGCCTCGTGCGCTGCGCGGCGGCTGACCCTGATCCCGCACCACTGGCGCTGGTTCGGGCCGGGCAGTCGTCGGTGATTCTCTCTCCCAGCGTGTGGGGGAGCCACAGCTCGCCAGAATCGTCGTCAATGCGAACGCGGCACTGGTCCACGCGAAGCGCTGCAACGGCACGCGGTCGGAGCGCCTCATGGCGTCTGCTCCAGCGTTGCGACCATCGGCGCTGCCGCGTCGCCGAGTGCTTCGCTGAGCTGAAACACGGCCAGCGCGTACATCACGCTGCGGTTGTAGCGCGTGATGACGTAGGCGTTGTGGAAGCCGACCCAGTACTCGCGCGCGTTCTCGCCCTCGAGGTCGAACAATGCTGCCGGTGTGTCGCGAGGCAGGTCGCCGTTCAACTGGATGCCACGCTGCTCGAGTGATGCCACCGTATCCCGTAACTTCAGCTTGTTGTCGGACTGCGGCTGCTCGCCGGGCAGGGCTTCGCCAGCGGAAAAGACCGGTTCGCCGGGACGCCATTTGTGCGCAACGAAATAGTTGGCGACGCTGGCGAGAATATCGTCCCAGTTGCCGAGCAGGTCGCGGCGGCCATCGCCGTCACCATCGACGGCATAGGCGCGGTAGCTGCTGGGAATGAATTGCGGCGGTCCCATCGCGCCGGCATAGGAGCCGAGCGCATTGTTGATGTCGATGTCTTCCTCGCGCGCCAGCAGAAAGAACTGTTCGAGCTCGCCACGGAAAAACCGGCTGCGCGGCGGATAGTCAAAAGCCAGTGTGCCGAGTGCATCGATCACCCGGAAGCTGCCGGTACGACGGCCGTAGAAGGTCTCCACCCCGACGATTGCGGCCATGACTTCCGCCGGCACGCCGGTCTCCTCGGCAATGCGCTGCAGCCGGGCCGTGTGTTCGGCCAGGAATGCCGCGCCCGCTTCGATCCGTTTCGGGGTAATGAAGATCGCCCGATACTCGTACCAGGCTTTGGTCTTCTCAGCCGGCCGCCGCATGGCGTCCAGGATCTTTTGCTGCGTGTCGCCGCCGGCGAGTACCGACTCGACATAGCTGCGTTCGAAATCGTACTCAGCTACCAGTTGCTCGACGAATTTGCCGACGTCGTCACGTACGACGTCCCAGGCGAGGACTGGGGGAGCGATGGAGGCTGTCGCCAGCAGGATAAGACTGGCGAAACGCGGGGCGCAGATGTTCCTTATCATCGAGCCAGGAGCTTCCGGTGCGTCTGGATTGACATGAGAATACCGAAACCGGCCAAGAGGGTCACCATCGATGTCCCGCCGGCGCTGACGAGCGGTAGGGGTACGCCGACGACGGGAATCAGTCCGGTCACCATGGCGCTGTTGACAAAGACATAGAAGAAGAACGTCAGGCTGATCGTGCCTGCCAGGATGCGGCTGAAAGTGTCCTGCGCCGTTGCGGCGATCACCAGTCCGCGGAACAGGATCAACAGGTAGATCAACAGCACCGAGAGCGCGCCGAGCAGCCCGAACTCTTCGCCGATTACCGCGAAGATGAAGTCAGTGGAACGCTCCGGCAGGAATTCCAGCTGGCCCTGGCTGCCGTTGAGCCACCCCTTGCCAAACAGGCCACCCGACCCGATCGCGATCTTGGACTGGATAATGTGATAACCCGCACCCAGGGGGTCGCTATCCGGGTTGATCAGCGTCAATACCCGCTGCTTCTGGTAGTCGTGCATGACCCAGTACCAGAGGACCGGCAGCGAGATCAGCGCGAGCGATATTGCGCCGAAAATGTAGCGCGCGCCGATGCCGGCAAGAAAAATGGCTGCGGCGCCGGTCATCGTCAACAGAATCGCGGTGCCGAGATCCGGTTGCAGCGCAATCAGCGCGACCGGAATCAATATCAGCAACAGGCTGGCAACGATCATGCCAAAGCTTGGCGGTAGCGGCCGTTCGTGTAGCAGCCATGCAATCATCAATGGCAGACCCAGTTTCATGATCTCGGACGGCTGGAAGCGCAAGCCGATGTCGAGCCAGCGTCGCGCACCCTTGCCGACGTCGCCGGTCAACAGCACCATCACCAGCAGGGCCAGTCCAACGAGGTAGATCCAGGGCGCCGCGCGCCGGTACCAGGCCGGCGGGATCTGGGCGACCATCAACATGGCCAGCAGCGCGGCCGCGAGCCGCACGGCCTGTCGAAATACCAGGGTGCCGCTTTCACCAACCGCGCTGTAAAGTGCCAGCAATCCGACCACCATGATGGCCCCGATCCCTGCCAGCAGCAGGCCGTCGAGATGCAGACCGCGCAGCAGCAACGCCATGGCGGTCAGGTCCGCGGGCCGGCGATTGCTGGTCAGGACCGAACTCATGACGACGTGTCCAGGTAGGTTTCCAGAACGGCCCGCGCGATCGGCGCCGCGGTGCGGCTGCCGCTTTCGCCGTTCTCCACGATCACGGCCACCGCGATGCGGGGCGCTTCCAGCGGCGCGAACGCGATGAACAATGCGTGATCGCGCATGCGTTCCTCGATTTCCTCGGAGTCGTATTCCTCGTCCTGCCCCACGGAAAAAACCTGCGCCGTGCCGCTCTTGCCCGCTATCGTGAACGGCGCATCGCGACCAACCGCTCGGGCCGTGCCGCGCTCGCCCTGCAACACCGCGTTCATGGCGCTGATGATGCGGTCCCACTGCGCGTTATCGTCAATGGCAACGGGCGGCAACCGCTCCGGCTGGCCGTATTCGGTTTCACCTGTATCGAGATTCACGCGACCCCGCAGCAGGCGCGGTCGGTAGCGTTCGCCGCGCGCGGCAACAACCGCGGTTGCATGCGCAAGCTGCAGCGGCGTCGCCAGCAGATAACCCTGGCCGATTCCGGTAATTACGGTCTCGCCCGGGAACCAGACTTTGTCCTCGCGCCGGGAAAACGCGCGCCGTTTCCAGGCCGGCGTTGGCACCAGGCCTGCCTTCTCGCCGCGAAGGTCCAGACCGGTGGTAGTGCCCAGCCCGAAGCGCTGCAGGAAATCGGCCAGCCGGTCGATGCCAAGCTCCCGGGCCATGTCATAGAAATAGACGTCGCATGACTGCGCGATAGCGTCATGCATGTCCACCGGTCCATGGCCTTCGCGCTTCCAGTCGCGGTAACGATGACTTTTGCCCGGCAGGCGGTAATAGCCACCGCAATACATCGTGTCGTCCGGATCCAGTGCAGCGTGATGCAGGGCCGCGAGCGCGAGCATCGGTTTGATTGTGGATCCGGGTGGGTAGGCGCCGCGCAAGGCCCGGTTGAACAGCGGTCGGTCCTGATCGGTCTGTAGCGCGCGAAATTCCTTCCGCGTCAGACCCGCGCTGAATGCGTTCGGGTCATACGATGGCGCGCTGACGAACACGAGCACGTCGCCGGTCCGCGGTTCGATCGCAACCACTGCTCCCCGGCGCCCGGCCAGTGCGTCCCACGCGACCAGCTGAGCGTCGACGTCGAGCGTCAGCATCAGGTCCCCACCCGGGATCGCGGCTTCGCCGCCCAAGACCTCCATGATGCGACCGCGCGCGTTGACCAGCACTTCCGCGTGCCCGACTTCACCGTGCAAGCCGCTCTCATAGGCGTCTTCAATCGAGGTTTTGCCAATGACCGACGTCCCGGCGTAGGCGGCTTCATCCAGTTCCTGTTTCTCCGCCGCGCTGATGCCGCCGACGTAGCCGACCGCGTGGGCGACAGCGGGACCGTACGGGTAGTTTCGCGCCAGCCGCGCACGAATTTCGACGCCGGGGAAGCGGGGCCGGTGCACCGCGAACTGCGCCACATCTTCATCCGTCAGTCGTTGCCGAATGGCGATGGAATCGAAGCGCCGATGCGTGCCGATCAGCGTTTGGAGTTCCGCGACCTCTTCGCCATCGATCAAGCCAATCTCCACCAGGCGCGCCAGCGTGGCTTCGAGATCCGGAACCTGCTCCGGGATCAGTTCGAGCTGGTAGCTCGGCACGTTCTCGGCGAGCACCCGGCCTTCGCGGTCGTAGATCAGGCCTCGCGTCGGTGGCACCGGCTGTACCCGGATGCGGTTGCCCTGTGATTGTGCGGAGAAGTAGTCGTACTCGAGGATTTGCAGCTGGAACAGGCGGCCAAACACCAGCGTCACCAGGAAGAACGCGATCAATCCGGCAACGATCACCCGCCGCAGGAACATGCGTTGCTCGGCCCAGTGGTCCTTGATGCGAATGCTGGTTGCCATGAGTTCAGGCCAGCGCCGTGCTGCGGTGCTCGAGGCGTTCCCTGATGCGATCCATGATCGCCATCACCGGGGGCCACAGGAAACCGCCGATCAGAACCTGAGTCCAGCGTGCCACGCCGACCGCCGGGTTGCCGGCGACGCCGTCGATCCAGAACAGGATGAATCCTTCCAGCGCCAGCAGTGCGAACACCGTGGCGGTGAGCTGCCACAGCGGAAAGATCCGGATCTGCAGGTGAAAGCGGTGTGTCAGGTACGCGATGATCGTGAGGCTCAGGCCATGCTGACCGAGCGTGTCGCCCTGCAGGACGTCCAGCGCCAGTCCGACCAGGAAGGCACTGCCGAGTCCGAAGCGCTTCGGCCACATCATCGCCCAGTAAATCACGGCCATGGTGACCCAGGGCGGACGGAAGGGCGTCAAGGCATCGGGCAGCGGCAGTGACATCAGCGCCGCGCAGGTCAGCATCACCAGCCAGACCGGCCAGACCGTGGCGTGCCGCGCGCTCATTCGATGGCTCCGTTGGCCGGCTGGTCGGTAGCGGCCGTATTGATACGTTCCCGCTCGCTCGGCGCCGGCTCTGCGACGATTGGCGCGGTTTGCTCGCCGGGCCAGATCAGCAACACTTCGCGCACCCGGCTGAGACGTGCCGCGGGCTGCGCAGTTACGGTCAGAAATGACGCGCCCGTTTCGTTCGTCACGGCGGATACGGTTGCGACCGGATAACCGGCCGGGAACGTGCCGCCGAGGCCAGACGTAACCAGCAGGTCGCCCGGCACGATGTCAGCATTGCGCGGCAGGAATGGCAGCGACAGTTCATCGAGTTGTCCGGTGCCGACTGCGATGGTGCGCTGGCGATTGCGCAGTACTTCCACGGGCAGTGCGTGCTCCACGTCCGTAATCAGGATCGCCTCGGCCGAAAACACCTGGTCACGAGTAACCTGCCCGACGACCCCGTCGGCATCGATCAGCGCCTGGCCGACGAAAACGTCATCGTCACTGCCTTTGTTGACGATGATCTGGTGCCGGAACGGATTCATGTCCACGGCCATGATTTCGGCAATCAGCACCCGGTCGCTGACCTTGGCGGTCGAGTCGAGGAGCGCCCGCAGGCGGGCATTTTCCTGTTCCAGCGATGCCATGGTCTGCAACCGGCCATCACGCGCGAGCACGCGCTGTCGCAGCATGCGGTTTTCTTCAAGCAGCTGCCGCCGGGTAACCATGTTTTCACGCACCCAGCGTCCGAACGCGACCGGGGAGTCGATCAGTACCTGGACCGGGTAGGCGGACGCGGCCAGCAGCCGGCGCAAATCGACGAGTAATTCGCTGCGACTGTCGGCTACCATCAGGCCGATCGCGAGCGCACAGATCGCAACCGCGCGCAGACCCGGCGTGGTCTCACGATAGCCTCGTTGCTTGCTGTCAGTCGTGCCGAGCGCCATGCCCCAGGAACATCCGGACCGCGCGGCGGCTCGGCAGGGTCACGATCGTGACCTCCCGATCTGCGGTCAATCCAGGCCGAACATCGACGGCCCGTGCTCATCCATAAGTTCAATCACGCGGCCGCCGCCGCGAGCCACGCAGGTCAAAGGATCATCGGCCACCACTACCGGCAGGCCGGTTTCCTCCATCAACAGTTTGTCGAGGTCGCGTAACAGAGCACCGCCGCCGGTCAGCACGATGCCGCGTTCGGCGACGTCCGCGCCCAGTTCCGGCGGGGTCTGCTCCAGCGCGCCCTTGACGGCGCCGACGATACCCTGCAGCGGCTCCTGAAGCGCCTCGAGGATCTCGTTGCTGTTCAGGCTGAAGCTGCGGGGCACGCCTTCCGACAGATTACGCCCCTTGACGGAGATTTCCTTGACCTCGTCCCCAGGATAGGCAGAACCGATGTCGTGTTTGATCTTCTCGGCGGTCGCCTCGCCGATGAGAATCCCGTAGTTGCGACGCACATAATTGACGATGGCCTCGTCGAAGCGGTCCCCACCGACCCTTACGGAGGCCGCATAGACAATGCCATTCAGCGAGATCACCGCCACTTCCGACGTGCCGCCGCCGATGTCGAGCACCATCGAGCCCCGGGCCTCGTGGACCGGCATGCCGGCGCCAATCGCGGCCGCCATCGGTTCCTCGATCAGGAAGACCTTCCGGGCGCCGGCACCCTCGGCCGATTCCCGAATCGCGCGGCGTTCCACCTGGGTGGAGCCGTACGGGACGCAGATGAGCACCCGCGGGCTGGGCCGGAAATAGCGGCCAGGATGTGCCTTGCGGATGAAGTGCTGGAGCATCTTCTCGGTGACGGTGAAATCCGCGATCACGCCATCTTTCAGTGGTCGGATTGCGGTGATGTTGCCGGGAGTCCGCCCGAGCATGTTCTTCGCTTCGGCGCCGACCGCCTCGACGCTCTTGCCACCGCGGCCCGGCTCCTCACGGATTGCGACCACGGACGGCTCGTCGAGGACGATCCCGTGGCCCCTAAGGTAGATCAGTGTGTTGGCAGTCCCCAGGTCGATCGACAGATCGTTTGAGAAGTAGCCGAGAACCCTTTTCAGCATTCACCCGGCACGCGCGACAATACCCGTAAAACGCGGGCTACTCTAGCAACGAGGGGGCAAATTCACAACAGCAGGTGTATAGTTACGCGCCTTTTCTCGAACCTCTCCCGGTATCCGGTTGTGGCACTTTCCAGACAGGACGTCGAGCACATCGCACACCTCGCCCGCCTCGAGGTGAGCGAGGACGAAATCGCCGATTACGTGGCCAAGCTCTCCAGCATCCTGGACATGGTCGCGCAGCTTGGTGAAACCGATACCACCGGCGTGGAGCCGATGGCACATCCGCTGGACATGGCTCAGCGCCTGCGACCGGACGATATCACCGAGTCCGATCAGCGGGAATTTTTCCAGCGTAATTCTGCGGACGTGGCCCACGGCCTGTACCGGGTGCCACGCGTCATCGAGTAACCGGATCCATGGCCCGGCAGACACTGGCGCAAATGTCCGGTGCCCTGGCGACTGGTGAGACGACCAGCCGGGCGCTGACCGAGGCGGCCCTTGGCCGGATCGATGGCGGCGACAGCGAACTCAACTCATTTATTAATGTGTGTGCAGACGAGGCCCTCGCAGCCGCCGATGCGGCCGATCAGCGCCGGGCGGCCGGCGACGCCGGTCCGCTCACCGGCATCCCGATCGCGCACAAGGACATTTTCTGCACGGCCGGGGTGCCGACGACCTGCGGGTCGCGGATGCTGCAGGATTTCGTGCCGCCGTACGACGCCACCGTCGTGCGACGCCTGGCCGCTGCCGGCGTGGTGACCGTTGGCAAGACCAACATGGACGAATTTGCGATGGGTTCGTCCAACGAGACCAGCTATTTCGGCGTGGTCAGGAATCCGTGGGATCCAGACCGTTCGCCCGGTGGTTCGTCCGGGGGCTCGGCGGCCGCCGTCGCGGCTGGCCTGGTCGTAGCCGCGACCGGCACCGATACCGGCGGTTCGATACGCCAGCCCGCGGCGTTGACCGGGATTACCGGCGTGAAGCCGACCTACGGCCGGGTCTCGCGCTACGGCATGATCGCGTTTGCCTCCAGCCTGGATCAGGCCGGGGTATTGACCGTCACCGCAGAGGACGCGGCCATGCTGCTGCAGGCCATGGCCGGTTTCGATCCGCATGATTCCACCAGTGCCGATGCACCCGTGCCGGACTACGTGACCGCGCTCGGCGAAGACCTTGCCGGTAAGCGGATCGGCGTGCCGGGCGAGTTCTTTGACGATGGCCTGGATGCGGAATGCGCGGCCGCCGTGCGCGACGCGCTTGCAGTGCTCGAGGGAATGGGCGCCACCATCCAGGAAATCTCGCTGCCGAATATCGGGCTGTCCGTGCCGACCTACTACATCGTCGCGCCGGCCGAGGCCTCGTCGAACCTGTCGCGCTACGATGGCGTGCGGTTCGGCTACCGCCATGCGGATGCCGCGGATCTCGAGGAGATGTACAAGCTCACGCGCAAGGAAGGCTTCGGGGCGGAAGTGAAGCGGCGCATCATGACCGGCACCTACGTCCTGTCGGCCGGCTACTACGATGCCTATTACCTGCAGGCGCAAAAGGCGCGGCAATTGATTGCGGCTGATTTCCGACGGGCCTTCGAATCGGTGGACATCGTGGCCGGCCCCACCGCGCCGACGCCGGCGTTCCGGCTCGGTGAAAAAACCGACGATCCGGTGCAGATGTACCTGAACGACATTTACACCATCGGCGCCAACCTGGCCGGCCTGCCCGGTGCGTCGCTTCCGTGCGGCTTGGTGAATGGCCTGCCGGTTGGCCTGCAGCTGATTGGCCCCGCGTTTGGTGAGGCGGCCGTCCTGAATATCGCGCACCAGTACCAGCAAGCGACGGACTGGCATCTCGCCGAGCCCGGAGCCTGACATGGAATGGGAAACCGTTATCGGCCTGGAAATCCATGCGCAGCTCGCAACGCGCAGCAAGATCTTCTCGGGTTCGTCCACCGCCTACGGCGCCGAACCCAACACCCAGGCGAACCTTATCGATCTCGGCTATCCAGGCGTGTTGCCGGTTCTCAACGCCGAGGCCGTGCGGCTGGCGGCGAAATTCGGCCTGGCCATTGGCGCGACGGTCTCGCGCCGGTCCATATTTGCGCGCAAGAATTACTTCTACCCGGATCTGCCCAAGGGTTACCAGATCAGCCAGTACGAGTTGCCCATCGTTGAGCAGGGCAGCCTGACCATTCGCCTTGACGATGGCACCGAGAAAGTCATTGGCATCACCCGGGCACACCTCGAGGAGGATGCCGGCAAATCGTTGCACGAGAATCTTGGCGACGCGACCGGCATCGATTTGAATCGGGCCGGCACGCCACTGCTGGAAATCGTGTCGGAACCCGATATGCGTTCGGCTCGCGAGGCCGCGACCTACATGCGAGCGATTCATCAGCTCGTACGCTATCTCGATATCTGCGACGGCAACATGCAGGAGGGCTCGTTTCGGTGCGATGCGAACGTGTCGGTGCGACCCAGCGGCGAAGCCAAGCTCGGCACGCGCGCCGAGTTGAAGAATCTGAATTCCTTCCGGTTCATCGAGAAGGCGATCGAGTATGAAATCGAACGGCAGATCGACATTATCGAGGGCGGCGGCAAGGTGGTGCAGGAAACGCGCCTGTACGATTCGGATCGCGACGAGACGCGTTCGATGCGCAGCAAGGAAGAAGCACACGACTACCGTTACTTCCCGGATCCGGACCTGCTGCCGGTGGAGCTGGACGACGCCTTCATCAAGGAAGTCGAGGCCGAGCTGCCGGAACTGCCCTGGATCAAGGCGCAGCGCTTTGCCGAGGAATTCGGCCTGCGCCGCGACGACATCGACATCCTGACTGCCAGCCGTGCGACGGCGGACTATTTCGAAGCGGTGGCCGCAACCCTTGGTGACGATCCGAAACTCGCGGCTAACTGGGTGGTCGGTGAACTGTCCGGCGCGCTGAATCGTGACGGCCTGGAAATCGAGGCCAGCCGCGTTCCGCCACATGCGCTTGGCGAACTGTTACAGCGCATCAAGGACGGCACGATCTCGGGCAAGATCGCGAAAGAAGTCTTCGAAGCGATGTGGAACGGCGAGGGCACTGCCGATGAAATCATCGAGAATAAGGGCCTGAAACAGATAACGGACAGAGACGCGATCGAGCAGCTCGTCGATGTGACGCTTTCGACCAGTGCCGAACAAGTCCAGCAATATCGCGACGGGAATCAGAAAGTGCTGGGCTTTTTCGTCGGCCAGGTGATGAAGGCCAGCCAGGGTAAGGCGAACCCGAAGCAGGTCAACGAAATCCTCCGCCAGAAACTCTCGGACGAGGCAGAGTAATACCGCTGGCGCCTGTGAGCATTCGCTCTGGGCCTGTTCTACGCGAAATTGGGCACTTTTTCGCCTTTTCGACGCAAGTTCGCGGCATTTGCGTTCGCGAGATGGAGCTCCACGCTTGCGTCGCGATCGCTGGCAATAATATAAAGAAATCTTTATATTTAGTCGCCATGTCTTTCGACCTGGCATCCCGGACCCTGAAAGCTGCCGCTGATCCAACCCGGCTGCGGTTGCTTGCGCTGCTCGATCGGGGCGAGGCGACGGTGGGTGAATTGCAGGCGATCCTGGAACAGAGCCAGCCGCGCGTATCCCGACACCTGCGGCTGCTGAGCGATGCCGGTTTGGTGGAGCGTTTTCGCGATGGACACTGGATCTATTACCGCGTCGCCACAACTCCCGCGGCGCGCGCGTTGGTGCGCGCGGCAATCGATACGCTCGATCCGCAGGATGTGGAATTGCTCGCCGACCGCGCGGCGCTCGATCGGGTCAAACGCGAGCGGCAGCGCGATGCGTTTGGAGATCGGTCCGCGCTGACGTCGACGCTGGCGGGAGCCCGACCGGGCGAAGCTGAACTCCGCGATGTGGTCGACGAACTGCTGGGCGACGGCGCGGTCGGCGAGGTGCTGGATATAGGTTGCGGCGGCGGCAGTCTGCTGCGCTGGCTGGCGCCACGGGCGCGGCTGGTTGTCGGCGCCGATGTCTCCCGTTCCGCAAGAGTACTGGCGCGTTCCCGGGCCCATCAATGGGGCTTGAGCAATTGCACGATTCGCGATGCTGACGTCGAACACTTGCCGTTCGATGACGCTTGTTTCGACCTGGTCATTCTCGACGAGGTGCTGTCCGCGACCAACGACCGCGATGCGGGTCTGCGAGAAGCGCTGCGCGTCCTGCGGCCGACCGGTCGCCTGCTGATTCTCGATCGGATCTGGCCCGTCGCCACACAGCTCGGTCCCAACCCGGAAGGCGGCCTGATCGACAACCAGCTGAGCGCAGCACTGGCCGCGGCCGGCGGTCGCGTGACCGCGCGTCGCTGGCTGCCTGGCCGCGCGCTCGAATATGCGGTGTTTACGGCAGCACCGGCCTACACACTTCAACGGACTGGCAGTGATGACTGAACAAAGTATCCCGAACGTTTCCTTCGAGTTCTTTCCGCCCAACAGCCCGAAGATGGAAGAGACCCTGTGGGCCTCGGTCAAGCGGCTCGCGCCATTGGCGCCGCGTTTCGTGTCGGTTACCTACGGCGCCGATGGCTCGACCCGCGACCGCACCCACCGGATCGTCAGCCGCATCTCGCAGGAAACTTCGTTGACCGGCGCGCCACACCTGACCTGTGTGGGTGCCACGCGCGCCGAGGTGCAGAAGATTGCCAGGCAATACTGGAACAGCGGCATTCGGCAAATCGTCGCACTGCGCGGCGATCCGCCGAAAGGCGCCGATCACTACGAGCCACACCCCGGCGGTTATGAATACGCCGCGGACCTGGTGGCCGGCCTGCGCGAGGTTGCCGATTTTGACATTTCGGTCGCGGCTTATCCGGATGTGCACCCGGAAGCACCGGATGCCAAATTCGACCTGGACAATTTGAAGCGAAAACTCGATGCCGGGGCCAATCGGGCAATCACGCAGTTCTTTTTCGATGCCGACACGTTTCTGCGCTTCCGGGATCAATGTGTTGCGGCTGGTATTGCAGCGCCGATCGTGCCCGGGGTATTACCCATCAACAAATTCGCCCAGATGCTGCGGTTCGCCAACATGTGCGGTGCGAAAGTGCCGGACTGGCTGCACGAGCGTTTCGCCGGGCTGGACGACGACGACACGACACGGCCGTTGATTGCGGCGACCACGGCGATCGAACTCGTGACCCGCCTGCAACGTGAGGGCGTGCAGGACTTCCATTTCTATACGTTGAACCGCGCCGAGCTGACCTATGCCATTTGCTACGCGCTGGGATTGCGGCCACACGGAGCCGAAGCATGAATGGCCGCGTAGAACGCTTTGCCGCGCTCGAGAAACTGCTCGGCGAGCGAATCGTAATCCTCGATGGTGCGATGGGCACCATGATCCAGCGGCACGACCTGGTCGAGGCGGATTATCGCGGCGAGCGCTTCGTCGATTGCGCAGCCGACCTGAAAGGCAACCACGACCTGTTGTCGATCACCCGGCCGGATGTCATTCGCGCTGTCCATGCCGCCTTTCTGGAAGCCGGCGCGGATATCATCGAAACCAACAGTTTCAACTCCAGCGCACCGTCGCAGGCGGATTATGGCCTGGAAGACTGCGTCACGGAGCTGAACCTGGCCGCGGCGCGCGTGGCCCGCGAGGTCGCAGACGAGTACACGGCGTCGACCGGCTCGCCGCGTTTCGTGGCCGGCGTGCTGGGACCAACGAGCCGCACCGCGTCGATCTCTCCGGATGTCAATGACCCCGCATTTCGTAACATCACGTTCGACGAACTCGTCGGCACGTACACCGACGCGTGCCGGGCCCTGCTGGACGGTGGCGCTGACTTCATACTGCTTGAAACGATCTTCGACACCCTGAATGCCAAGGCCGCGTTGTTCGCAGTGAGCGCGCTCGGGGAAGAACTGGGTGAAAAAATCCCGGTGATGATATCGGGCACGATTACCGATGCGTCCGGGCGGACGCTCTCGGGCCAGACGACCGAAGCCTTCTGGAATTCCATTCGCCACGTCGACCCCTTCCTCGTTGGCTTGAATTGCGCCCTCGGCGCCGAGGACCTGCGGCCGTATGTGCAGGAACTTGCGCGCGTGGCGGATACCTGCGTGAGCGTGCATCCGAACGCCGGCCTGCCGAACGAATTCGGTGAGTATGACGACACGCCCGCACACATGGCCGGCATCTTGGGCGATTTTGCCGCGGATGGCCTGCTCAACGTTGTTGGCGGCTGCTGCGGTACCACGCCCGAGCACCTGCAGGCGATCCGCGACGCGGTATCCGTGTGCCAGCCGCGCGCGGTGCCCGAACGCCCCGTCGAGACGCGCTTGAGCGGGCTGGAACCCTTCAACATCGGGCCGGATTCGCTGTTCGTCAATGTCGGTGAGAGAACCAATGTGACCGGTTCGGCGAAATTCCGGCGCCTGATCACCGAAGGCGATTACGAGACCGCCTTGCAGGTCGCCTTGCAGCAGGTCGAGAACGGCGCGCAAATCATCGACGTGAACATGGACGAAGGCATGCTGGATTCCGCCGCAGCAATGGAGCGGTTTCTGAAGCTGGTCGCCAGCGAACCCGATATTGCGCGTGTGCCGGTGATGGTCGACTCGTCGAAATGGGAAGTCATTGAAGCCGGGCTCAAGTGCATCCAGGGCAAAGCCGTGGTGAATTCGATCAGCCTGAAAGAGGGCGAGGAGCCATTCCTGGACCAGGCGCGACTGGCGCGCCGCTATGGTGCCGCGGTGGTCGTGATGGCGTTCGATGAACAGGGCCAGGCGGATACGGTCGAACGCCGCGTTGCGATTTGCGAGCGTTCGTACCGGTTGTTGACGGAGAAAATCGGTCTGCCGCCAGAGGACATTATTTTCGACCCGAATATTTTCGCCGTGGCGACCGGCATCGAAGAGCACAACAGCTATGGCGTGGCGTTTATCGATGCGACCCGGGAAATTCAAACGCACCTGCCGCATGCCTTGGTGAGCGGGGGTGTCAGCAACGTGTCGTTCTCGTTCCGCGGCAACAACCCGGTGCGCGAAGCCATGCATTCGGTATTCCTGTATCACGCGATTCAGGCCGGGCTCGACATGGGTATTGTCAACGCCGGGCAGCTCGCAATCTACGAGGAGATTCCGGCCGAACTCCGCGACGCGGTGGAGGATGTGATTCTGAACCGCCGCGACGATGCGACCGAGCGACTGCTGGAGACTGCGGGTCATTACCAGGATGGTGGCGGCGAAAAGAGGGAAGAGACTGCGGCTGAATGGCGCAGCCTGCCGGTGAGCCAGAGATTGTCGCATGCACTGGTTAAAGGCATTGACGAGTTCATCGAGGTGGACACCGAGGAAGCGCGCCAGGCCGCCGAGCGTCCGCTCAGCGTCATCGAAGGTCCGTTGATGGACGGCATGAACGTCGTCGGTGACCTGTTCGGCGCCGGTAAGATGTTCCTGCCGCAGGTCGTGAAATCGGCCCGCGTGATGAAGAAGGCGGTTGCCTACCTGGTGCCGTTCATCGAGGAGGAGCAGGGAGACGACGCGCGCAAGCTCGCCAAGATCGTGATGGCGACGGTCAAGGGCGATGTGCACGACATCGGTAAGAACATCGTTGGCGTCGTACTCCAGTGCAACAACTTCGAAGTGATCGATCTCGGGGTGATGGTGCCGTGGGAGCGGATTCTCGAAACCGCGCGTCGCGAGGAGGCCGACCTGATTGGCTTGTCCGGCCTGATCACGCCATCACTGGACGAGATGGTGCAGGTGGCGCGCGAAATGCAGCGGGCAGAACTGAATGTGCCGTTGTTGATCGGTGGTGCCACGACTTCGCCTGCACATACCGCGGTAAAGATAGACCCGCAGTACGAAGGGCCGGTCGTCTATGTGAAAGACGCGTCGCGGTCCGTCGGGGTGGCGCAAAAACTGATCAACGCGAAGGATCGGGTGACCTACATTGACGAGGTCAAGGCGGAGAACGCGCGACGGCGGGAGCAGCATGCGAGCAAATCCCGGCTGGCGCCGCAGCTGAGCCTGGAGCAAGCCCGCGATAACCGGGCGCGGCTGGACTGGGACCGCGTGGCACCGGCCCCGGCGGTACCGGGCGTGCGGACGCTGCAGATCGAATTGCCGGACCTGGTTCCCTTTATCGATTGGATGCCATTCTTCAATGCTTGGGAATTCCGCGGCAAGTTCCCGGAGATCCTCGACGATGAGACCGTGGGTGAACCCGCACGCGCTCTCTACGCTGACGCGCGTGCGATGCTCGAGCGCATCATTTCGGAACATTGGCTGGAAGCGAAAGCCGTAGTCGGCCTGTTCCCGGCCAATTCCGCCGGCTACGATGATCTTCTCCTGTTTACGGACGAGAGCCGCAGTGGCGAACTCGCGGTACTGCATAACCTGCGTCAACAACGCGCGCTGGCCGACGGCCGACCGAATCTTTGCCTTGCCGACTTCGTCGCGCCGCGCGAAACGGGCATCGCCGACTGGGCTGGTGCTTTCGCCGTAACCGCGGGCCTGGGCGCTGATCGACACGTCGCCGACTTCGAAAAGGTGCACGACGACTACAACGCAATCCTGCTGAAAGCGCTCGCCGATCGCCTCGCCGAGGCCGGCGCGGAATACCTGCACGCGCGCGTACGCCGGGAGTGGTGGGGCTACGCGCCGGATGAGGATCTCTCCAACGACGAACTGATCGCCGAAAAGTACCAGGGTATCCGGCCCGCGCCCGGTTATCCGGCCTGTCCGGATCACACGGAGAAAGCGACACTGTGGCGACTGCTCGATGTTGAGCGCCAGACCGGGATCAGCCTCACAGAGTCTTTTGCGATGCTGCCGGCTGCGTCGGTCAGCGGCTGGTATTTCGCCCACCCGGACTGCCGCTATTTCACGGTCGGCAAGGTCGGGCGAGACCAGGTTGAAGACTATGCCCGGCGCAAGGGCCTGACCGTGGTCAACATGGAGCGCTGGCTCGCCTCCAACCTCGGTTATGATGCCGAAGCTGCCTGATACAGGCGCAACCCACTAAGGCGTTCAATGTCTCGTATTCTCGCTTTCGCGGGCAGTACCCGCACGGACTCATTTAACCGCAAACTGGTGAAAGCGGCCGTCACGGCGGCGGAATCCACTGGCGTAGGCTGCACGCTCATAGAACTGGCTGACTACTCGTTACCGATATATGACGGCGACCTCGAGGCCGCCGACGGCGTGCCGGCAAACGCGCTGGAACTCCGCCGGCTCTTCAAGGAGCACCAGGGTTTTCTGATCGCGGCGCCGGAATACAACAGTTCGGTGACGCCTTTGCTGAAAAACACCATTGACTGGGTGTCCCGTCCTGTCGACGGCGAGCCCGGTGGACTACCGTACCAGGGCAAGGTTGCCGCGTTGCTGTCGGCGTCTCCGGGTGCGCTGGGTGGTCTGCGCGGCCTGGCCGCGCTGCGGCCGATCCTGACGACCCTTGGCACCGTGGTCATTCCGCAGCAGTTTGCGCTGGGCCGTGCCGGGAATGCTTTCGACGACGACGGCCAGCTGCCTGCGGGCGCGGAGCGCGATCGCGTTGAGAGCGTCGTTGCGGCACTGGCAGAATGGGTGAAGCGTGCGGCTTCGTAGCCTGCGATAACGGAGAAGAACAATGGCCCAGGTGCTGATCACGGGGGGCAATCGGGGTATTGGGCTGGAGCTCGCGCGCCAGTTGAGCGCACGTGGTGACCAGGTCATCGTCACCTGCCGGCAGCGCAACGCCGAACTCGACACACTCGGCATCCGCGTAATTGAAGATGTCGACGTGTCGAGTGACGCAGGCATTGCCACGCTGCGTGATGCGATGGCGGGAGTCGAGCTTGATGTACTGGTTAACAACGCTGGCATCCTGACCAGCGAAACGCTCCGCGATCTCGACCTCGACCGCATGCGGCGGCAGTACGAGGTCAACGCGCTGGGTCCGCTGCGCGTTACGCATGCGTTGCTCGACAATCTCCACGCCGGGTCGAAAGTCGCCATCCTGACCAGTCGCGTTGGTTCAGTAGGTGATAACGCATCCGGCGGCAACTATGGTTATCGCATGTCGAAGGCGGCGGTGAACATGGCAGGCATGAATCTCGCCATAGACCTGCGCGATCGCGGGATCCCGGTTGCCTTGCTTCATCCGGGCCTCGTGGCGACGGAGATGACGGGTCGCCGGGGCGTCACCCCCGATTACGCGGCCAGCGGTTTGATTGAGCGGATCGACGAACTGACGCTGGAGACCACCGGGAGCTTCTGGCACGCGGAAGGGGAGGAGCTGCCTTGGTAACGGGCGGGCCAGGAGGCTGCGCTCGACGCCGGGTGGCATTGATTTCGCTGCTCTTCTGCCCGGCAATTGCCGGGAACGCTGCGGGGCATGCCGACCTCGAGACACTAATGGCGTGGATGTCGGGTGATTTCCACAATCGCCAGCAGTATGAGGCCCAGCCACCCGCCGATGAGCCGCTGTTCGGCTTGCTGGGTTTACAGCGGCGCGAAGTCGAGGCGCCGGCGCTGGGCGATCATGTCGTGTATGCGCAAATCAATAACGATGCGGATCCGGCGAACGTCTATCGGCAACGCCTGTACGTTTTCGAATTGCTGGACGGCGGCGTCATCCGGATGAGCAACTGGGGATTTGCCGACCCGGACGCCAACAAGGACATTCTCGGTCGCCTCGAGGACCTGGCCAGCATGCCGCGGGATGCTTTTACGAACAGCCTGCCAGAAACCTGCACATCCTATTGGACCAAGCGCGACGACGAGTTCTATACCTATATCGATCCCGACAAATGCATCATTGAGTCCCGTCGCGGCGGCAAGCTCGGTATCCAGAGCACCGAGTTTGTCAGTGAAGATCGGATTCGCAATGAGGAGTCTGGCTGGGAGCTGGACGGCCGCATGCGTTTCGGCCTTCCTGAAGGCATCTACTACGAATATCAGCGCACGCGTTGACCCGTAATGGCTAGCGCGGCTGCTCAGGCCGTGTCGTCGTTCTGCTTCCCTTCCGCCGTGCGACGCTGCGGCTGGCTGTCACTGAGCCGGTTGAATTCCATCACTGTCAATACAATTCCCACGGCCATGAGACCAAAAACGGCGATGGCAAACAGGAAGATTGTCTGGGTGCTCATTTGCGCCAACCCCCCATTCCCATCAGCTTGAAATAGATGCCAAAGCACAGGATTGACGGCACCCACAGTGCCGTAAACAAACCCTCTTCGCGCTGGCCCGAGAACCACAGGTAGCCGGACAGGGCGAACGAAATTGCAACCGCCAGCAAGATGAACAGATCAGATTGTTTGATCATGACAAGACTCCATTTAACTTTCCCAACAGCCAATCGCTGCAAGCACGCAGCCGGCGACGGCAACCCGGACGATCGAATGCAGTGATGTTTCTCCGGCCAGGAGGTTCGCGGGTAGCTGCAGCACTCCCGAAACCTCCCCCAGGAACACGACAACTGAGGCGGTCAGCAGGGCTATACCAACGTATAGAAACGATTTGCGGACAGTCTCTGAAAACATCGCTTTATCATCCGGTAGGTAGGCAGAGTTTCGTGGGCCACTGTTGATTGGATTTGGCAGCCGGCACTGCCGGCCCGCAATGCAGTGAGAGCTGAAACGGTAAGTTATTGAAAATACAATCTATTTATGTTAAAAGATCCGGGACGGGGACAATCATTGGGAGAGGAACCATGATCAGAAAAACATTCCTGCCGTCCGTTACCACTCTGGCCCTGGCCTTCGGGACCACCGCGGCGCTCGCCGCCCCGATCGAAACCTACCTCGGTGTCGCCGCGAAGAGCCCCGCGGGTGTGGTTTCTGCGATCGACTCGTTCTTTGCGACCGACGATGCCAAAGGCTATGAGGTCTATCTGGTGGCCTCGGTTTTCGATGGCGATGATCCCGCGACGCACTTCGTAGTTGCGGATTACGACAGCTATGAAGCGTACGACAAGCTCGTCGCCAAGCGACCGGGTTCGCTGGCCTGGGCGAACACCATGGCTTCATTCATGTCATCCGCCGATCCTGTGCGCGATGGCATGGGGGTTATTCGGGCCAGCTATGGCGAAGGCTGGCCAGAACGTGACAATTACGTCATGGTCATTTCCATCGATGTGACGGATCGGTCTGCCTACGGCAAAGCCTTCACGAAGCTGGCGGAGTCTGAGGTCGGCAAGCAAGCGCCGGGTATCACACGCCTGATTGAGAACCGCTCGGCAGGCAATGCATCAACCCATTACGTCGTGATGTCCGCGCCAACATTTGCGTCACTCAATGAACATCTCGACCGGTTGTTCACGAGTGATGCCTACGAAGACTTCAACGATGACGTGAAGAACATCCGGACTATCGTAGGTAGCGCGAGCTACAGGAAAATAAAGACCTGGAGCAAGTAGTCACTCAGCCGGGATTCCGGCGCGTGACGTGGAAATGAAAAAGGGGCTGCCGATGGCAGCCCCTTTCTCTTGGTCAGTGAGTCTCGTAATTAAACGCGACGCGTCCGGACCCAGCCCAGCAGCCCAAGGGCGGAGCCAAACAGCCACACGGCTGCCGGTACCGGAACGATGCTGGAGTTGCCGAGCACCAGCGCAGCGCCGGCATCGACGCCCGAGGCATCGATGTCGATCAGCCCGAGCTCATTCAACAGCCCGCTCAGTTCCGGTGAGACGAGGATGTTGGCGGCAATGACCAGCGAATTCTCAAACGCCTCGACGATCGGATCGGCGATGTCGAACAGGATCGCACCAGTGTCGATGTTGTCCTGCACGTAGAAGCCTGTAGCGCCGGAGCCTTCGTCCGCCCGGCCGGCGTCATAACCGATGGTGAAATCACCCACAGTGATCGCCGCGGTTCCGGTGGCCGCATCCGTCAGGAAGATCGCACCATCATGTTCGATCGTACCCGCGAACGGCGCAAAGTCGCCCGCTTCGTAGACGAAGGTCGTCTCGAGATAATCCCCGAAAGTATTCCGCGAATTGATTCCGAAGCCGACGGAGTTGGGTCCTAACCCGCCCGGTACGCTACCGGTGGTGCCGGCAACCGCAAGCCCCAGGCTATCCAGTGCGCCGTAGCCGAAAACCACACTGGTCTGACCACTGTCGACCTGAATGGTGATGGCCTGAGCTGAAAATGGTGCTGCAAAAAGCAGGACTGCGACAAACGCGATCTTCCCAAAACGCATTTCTGTTGACTCCTTGTTCTTCCCGTGACTTATGGCTGTCACTGGTGCCAGAGGCCTAGTTAATCTACCAAATCTTCGACCCGCGTACCAGCCTGGATTCAGCTTGTCATAAGGCTTTCAGGCCGGATGGACGGTTCGATCTCCAAGTCCAGCGGCGCCCGTCGATTATGTTAACTTGTTGATTGTTGCGATCGTGTGACAAGGACTTTCGGGCGCTGAATTTATTCCCGATCTTTCCGCAGCTTGGAACGAAAACCGCCATGATCCTGGCAAGTTCGCGGGCATGCCCCGAACCCGGACCGGGTCGGTTTTGCCGGGTGCTCAGCCCGGGATAGTGCCGCAAATGGGACAATCCTCGCGTTGGCTTATGCCCACTATGCGGGAGCTGCCGGCCAGGCCGTCATAGATCCAGAGCCTGCCATCCAGGTCCGAGGGCAAGCCAGCCAGGACTTTGATCGCTTCGGTCGCCATCATGCAGCCAATCGTGCCTGCGACGGGGCCGAGAATGCCCTGACCAGCGCAGTTTTCCGTACTTTCGTCGTCCTCGGTGTACAGGCACCGATAGCAGGGGCCTTTGCCGTCCGCGTGGCGAAAAATCGCAAGCTGCCCTTCTAGTCGAATCGCTGCACCGCTGATCATCGGTGTGCGAGCCTCGGCGCAGGCAGCATTGATACGCATGCGCGTGGCGAAGTTGTCGGTGCAGTCCAGCACGACATCGCACGCGCTGACGGCATCGGCCAGTTCATCTTCTGCCAGCCGGCGATTCAGCACGGATACCTTCAGCTCCGGATTCCAGTCGCGCAATTTCTCCGCGGCCGCGTGGGTCTTGAACTGGTCGACATCGCCCGGCTGGAACAGGATTTGTCGCGGCAGATTGCTTTCATCGACGCGGTCGAAATCGTTGATCACCAGGTGCCCGATGCCGCTGTTGCCGAGGTACAAGGCCGCGGTCGCGCCCAGCCCGCCGAGGCCGATGACCAGGGCGTTCGACTGTGCCAATCGTTGCTGGCCAGCCTCAGCAACCTGTGGCAAAGCCAGGTGTCGGGCGTAGCGCAGTCTATTCATGCTGATCTGGCCACAGTCCTTCGGTGACCCGCGGCCGGCCGGGCAGGTCGCGATACGTCGAGATGTTCTCGAACCCGGTTGCCTGGAACAGGTTCGCAATAACGGGTCCCTGGCGAAAGCCGTGCTCGACCAGCAGCCACCCGCCAGGCAGCAAATGGGGTGGTGCCTCTTCGATGATCCGGCGTAGCGCATAGAGGCCACTGCGGCCGCCTCGCAACGCCTGGGCCGGTTCGTAACCAAGTTCGTACTTGCGCAACATCCACTCCTGGTCCGTCACATAGGGCGGGTTGCAAACGACGGCGGCGAAGAGTTCACCCTCGACCGGGCGGAACCAGTCACCGAAGCGGAAGTCTATGCGGTCTGGATTGAGCGTGCTCGCGTTGTAACGGGCGACTGCCAGCGCAGGCTCGCTGATGTCGGTGGCCACGATTTTTGCCCGGGGTCGCTCGCTGGCCAGCGCCAGCGCGATTGCGCCGCTGCCCGTGCCGAGGTCCAGCAATGGCCCGACGCTGTCTTCGGGAATACGATTCAACGCGCATTCCACCAGGAGCTCGGTTTCGGCACGCGGTACCAGCGTGTCCGCCGTCACTTTCAGGGACAGTGACCAGAACTCCCGTTCACCGACGAGCTGCGCGACCGGTCGACCGGCGCGCCGCTCCTGCACCAGTCTTTCGAAGCGCTCGGCAATTTCCGGTCGCACCGCCGTCGCGGAATCACCGTACAGGCGGACCCGCTGCCAGCCGAGCGCGTGAGCCAGCAAGAGCTCCGCATCGAGGCGCGCGGAATCACTGCTGTCTTTCAGCAGTCGCGTACTCTCGCGCAGCAGCGAGGCGACGGTCTTGTCGGTGGCCTGATTCATGCGCTGGCTGTGTTAGCCTCAAACTGATCCGACAGTTTGCCACAGGGCCATCGCCCCGCGGCCCGCGGACGACTTAAGTTCATGAACGCAAAGACACGCACGAGCAGCCTGGCAACGCGTTGTATTCACGCCGGCGATACGGTCGATACCGTCACCGGGGCGGTGATGCCGCCGGTCTACACGTCGACGACCTACCGGCAAGCCGAGTTTGGCGAGCCCCAGGAGTTCTACTATTCGCGCACTCGCAATCCGACCCGGGAGGCGCTGGAGCGTTGTGTCGCGGACCTGGAATCCGGCGACTACGGCATCGCCTACGGGGCAGGCATGGCGGCAACGGCCGGAGTGCTCGATCTGCTGGACACCGGTGCTCACGTGGTTGCACCGCAAGACTTGTACGGCGGTACCTTGCGACTGTTCAACGGTGTCCGCCAGCGTACGTCCGGGCTGGAATTCAGCCTGGTGGATTTTGCCCATCTTGATCACGTCGCGGCAGCGCTCAGGCCGAGCACACGCTTGCTCTGGGTCGAGACACCAACCAATCCGCTGCTGAAGGTGATCGATCTGCAAGCAGTCGTTGCACTGGCGAAGGAGCACAACTTGCTCGTCGGTGTCGACAATACGTTCGCAACACCCTGCCTGCAGCGACCACTGGAGCTCGGCGCGGACATCGTGATGCACTCGACCACGAAGTATCTTGGCGGTCACTCCGATGTCATCGGCGGATTGAATGTCGTGCGCGACGAGGCGCTTGCCAGGGAACTGGTGTCCTTGCGCAGCGCGGTCGGTTCGGTGCCCGGACCCCTGGATGCGTATCTGGTTTTGCGCGGTGTGAAGACGCTGGCGCTGCGCATGGAGCGACATTGCAGCAATGCACAGGCGCTCGCCGGATGGTTGCGGGGTCAGGATGGGATTGGTCAGGTGCATTTCCCGGGTTTTGCCGACCATCCCGGGCATGAACTCGCAAAACGACAGATGTCGGGTTTTGGCGGCATGCTGGCGTTCGAGCTGCACGGCGAACTGCCGGCGTTCATGAACGCCCTGCAGGTATTCACCGTGGCGGAGAGTCTGGGTGGCGTGGAGAGTCTTGCCGGACACCCGGCAACGATGAGTCATTCCAATGTGCCGGCGGATGAACGCCTGGCGATGGGTATTCCCGACAACCTCGTGCGCCTGTCAGCCGGCATCGAGGCCAGCGACGATCTGATCGGTGATTTGGAACAAGCGCTGAAGGCTGCTGTCTGACAAATCTCTGAACCGGCCCGCGGGGGAGCAGGCCATGGAACCCGAAGCTATCCTGGTAATCGTTGCGGGTCTTGCGGCCGTCGCGCTGGTCGGCCAAAAGATCCAGGGTTCGATGTTGACCGGCCCGATGTTGATTACCGCCTATGGCCTTCTGGTGGGCGCCAGCGGTTTCGGCCTGCTCGAGATGGAGCTGTCCAACTCCGCGGTGCGCCTGCTCGCCGAAGCGACCCTGATCCTGGTCCTGTTCACAGACGCTGCCGACATCGATTTGCGCCAGCTGCGCAGTGATCATGATCTGCCGGTGCGGTTGCTGGCGCTCGGGATGCCGCTATCCATCATTCTGGGGGCCGTGATCGCGGGACTGATGTTCGATGTATTGACCGCTTGGGAAGCCCTGTTGCTGGCCGCGATCCTGGTGCCGACCGATGCCGCGCTGGGGCAGGCCGTAGTCTCGAATCGAGCCGTGCCCCTGCGTATTCGGCTGGGACTGAATGTCGAAAGCGGCCTGAACGACGGTATCGCGCTGCCCGTCATCCTGGTCTTGGCGAGCTGCGCCAGTGCCGCTGCTGCGATCGAAACCAACGACACGAACTGGCTGTCGTTCGCCTTCACTCAGGTAACGCTGGGGCCGCTGGCCGGCGTTGCGATTGGCTACGGTGGTGCGCGGTTGATTGCATTGAGCCAGCGCGCGGGCTGGATGACCGAAGCCGGTGAGGGCATTGCCGGCCTCGCCCTGGCATTCGGATCTTTCGCCGCGGCTGAAATGGTGCACGGCAATGGTTTCATTGCCGCGTTCGTGGCCGGTCTCACGTTCGCGAATACGCTCAAGACCCGCTGCGAATTTCTGCGCGAGTTTGCGGAAACCGAGGGCCGCATGCTGACACTGGCGACTTTTCTCGTCGTGGGCGCTTCGATGGCACCGCAGGCCCTGCCGCATTTCGATGCGGGTTACGTGGTGTTCGGCGTGCTCGCCTTGACCGTGATGCGCATGATTCCTGTCGGCATTGCTGTGAGTGGCACCGGTGTGAGCCCGGCCACAACCGTGTTCCTCGGCTGGTTCGGCCCGCGGGGGTTGGCCTCCGCGCTGTTTCTGTTGTTGATTGTCGAAGATTTCATGATTCCGCATCGCGACGTGGTATTCACCGCGGTGCTGATCACCATTCTGATGAGCGTTCTGCTGCATGGCCTGACGGCCGGGCCGGCGGCAGTTCGCTATGGCAGCTATACCCAGGTCAAGGGTGAATGCGCCGAGAATCGGCCCGTGAGCCCGCGCCCATTCATGAGCGAAGCGGATATATAAGGAGAACCGTCATGACCCTGTCGGAAAAACAGGAAAAGCTCTGCACCGAGAGTCGCTGGGACTTTTCCGATCTCAGCGCCCTGTTTCTGAACTGCACGTTGAAACGCAGCCCCGAGCTGTCGCATACGCAAGGGCTGATCGATATCGCTGCGGCCATCATGGAAAAGAACGGTGTGGCCACCGAAACCATTCGGCCGGTCGACCACGACCTCGCCTTCGGCGTCTGGCCGGATATGACGGAGCACGGCTGGGATAAGGACGACTGGCCGCCAATCCTGGAAAAAGTCATGGCCGCCGACATTCTCGTGATCACGAGTCCGATCTGGCTTGGTGAAAAGTCGTCGGTGTGCACCCAGGTGATCGAGCGACTCTATGCCGCGTCCGGCAACCTGAATGAGCACGGGCAGTATGCCTACTATGGCCGCGTGGGCGGCTGCCTGATTACTGGCAACGAAGATGGGGCCAAGCACTGCTCGATGAATATCCTCTATTCATTGCAGCACCTGGGCTACAGCATTCCGCCGCAGGCCGATGCCGGCTGGCTGGGCGAAGCGGGTCCCGGCCCATCCTATCTGGACGACGGCTCCGGTGGGCCGGAGAACGATTTCACGAATCGCAACACCACGTTCATGACCTGGAACCTGTTGCACCTGGCGCGTTTGCTGAAAGACGCGGGCGGCATCCCGGCACATGGCAACCAACGCTCGGAGTGGGATGCCGGTTGCCGGTTCGACTTCGCGAACCCGGATTACCGTTAAGGCAATGTTGGATGGGGACATTCTTCAAGAAGAATGTCCCCGGTCGGTCAGCCGCGCGGGGTGATGCGCACGCCGTCGGCGACCCGGTCGCTGGGATGCAGAACGACGGTGTCGCCGGCACTCAGGCCGCTGATGATTTGCGCTTCGATGCCGTTGCGTTCGCCGATTTCGACGTCGCGCATCATTGCGACGCCGCCGTCGTCTATGAACACTGCCCATTGCACGCCGTTGCGAAACAGCGCGGTCAGCGGCACGGTGATCACATCGTCCTGTTCCCATAACACGACGCGTACCTCGACCTGGTAGCCATGGCCGAGGCGAACCCAGGTGTCTTCCGGGCTCGTGATGTCGATGATGACGTTAACGCGTTGTTCCTCGATACCCAGCGCTGACACCTTGGTGAAGCCGAACGGCTCGATCCGGCGCACGACGCCTTCCAGCGGCAGCGGTCCGCCCCAATCCTCGATGAACACCCGCTGGCCCGGTGCGGCGCGGACCGCATCGGTCGACAACAGATCCGCAACGATTTCCAGGTCACCGGGATCGCCGATTTCGACCAGAGGCTCCGCCGCGGCGACCACCCCTTCGCTCTCCCGAATCACGCGCAGGACCTGGCCATCGACCGGCGCGGTCAGGCTGACGCATTCACAATCCTCACTGCCTGCCCGACCCGCTGCCGGTGATAGTAACTGCGCTCGGGCACGTTCCAGTTCAAAGCGTCGCACCTGCAACTCGGCATTGGCAGCGGCGAGGGCAGCCCGGCCCGATTTGTTGGCCCGCTCGGCCTGGTCGAGTTCGCGAACGGAAACCGTGCCATCGGTGAACAGATCGCGGATCCGCACCACTTCGTTCTCCGCGAACTCCAGCTCGGCGGCAGCTTCTTCCACCTGCGCCCGCGCGGCCTGTTCGGCCGACTCCGCCGCGCGAATAGCGGCGCGCGCCTGCGCCTCACTGCGCGGATCCAGGAAGTCCGGGTCGACCGGCTCGATTTCAGCAATAACGGTGTCGCCCGCCGTTACCGGGTCGCCGGCGTCGAGCGTGATCCGTCGCAGGCGGCCAGCCACGGGGGCTGACAGCACGAACACGTCGCGGACGCGGGTCTCCCCCTCATCACCGAGTGTCACGACCAGCGGACCCGGGCTTAGCTCGAGCACGTCGACCGGCACGGACGCCGGGCGGAATGCTACGCCGAGGCCAATCAGCACCAGCAATCCGAGTGCGGTCCAAAGCAATAGTCTGCGTCGTGATGCGTCCACTTTTTTCTCTACTCTCTGGTTTTGAGTACGCCGATCAGGTCCAGTCGATTGAGCCGTCGTCGGATCAGCCAGCCCGATACCGCCGCCGAGATCATCACCGTCAGGATCGAAATGCCATAGGTCGACGGCTCTACGACCGGCGGGATGCGGAACAGCTCGGTTTCAAATACCGACGTCATCATCAACGCCAGCAGCTTGCCGATGATCGCTCCCAGCGGCAGCGCCAGGAAGATCAGCAGGCCGACCTCGCCCAGCAGAATGTAGGCAATCTCCCGGCGCGTGAAACCGAGCACGCGCAGTGTTGCCAGGTCACGGCCGCGCTCCGACAGGGCGATCCGCGCGCTGTTGTACACGACGCCGAAGCCGAGCGCCACCGCAAAGGCAGCGAAAAACGATACATAAACCGTCAGTGTCTCGGCCATGGTCTTGTAGAAAGTTTCCACAGCCGCGCTGCGTAACATCACCGCCACCACGCGCGGCGTGTCCTTGAGTGCAGCAAACAGTTCATCCTGCCGGTTTTCGTCGATAACCAGGTTGGCATATTCCAGGCTGGGCCGTTCACGCATTAACCGGTCCAGCGCATCCGTATTCATGAACGCCGGGACACCGATGTAGGTTTCCACCAGCCCGGTGACCGGCAGCACGGCCTCCGGACGCCGGCCGGATAGCACCTCGACCTGGACCTGATCGCCAATGCCAACGTCGAGTTTTTCTGCCAGCTTCGTACCGAGCACCAGGCCCTCGGGAGGCACGTCGACCACCCCGCCGGACGCGTCGTAAATCGGTTGCAAGGTATCTGTCGGCCGCACCCCCTGGATGCCGCCGCGATGCGAGCGATTCCCGGCATGTAATCGTGCGCCGACAATGCGTGTGCCCTCGACGGACAGCACGCCCGGCAACTGGGCGAAATCGTGGCGCGCCCGACTCGCCTCCGGCTCGACCAGACCGACCATCAGATCCTGGCGCTGCGCGTCGAAGAAATACACCTGGGCGAGGTGGTCGATCGAATCCATCCACTGCATTGCCATGATCAACACGCCAATGGCCATGCCGACGCCAAGGCTGGTCACTGCCGAGCGCCCGGGCCAGCGCCCGATCTGCCGGAACAGGATACGCGTCGGCTGATCGAACCAGCGGCCGAGTGGTCCGTCCAGGAAACGGCTCTTCTGGTAGGCCGGTGGTTCGGGGGGGCGCATCGCTTCTGCAGGCGGCAAACGGGCGGCCCGCCGCACCGCGCCGAATGTGCCGGCCAGCGCCGCGCCGAGGCTGACGATTGCGCCGATCGCAAACACGGAGGCGCTGGGTTGGAATATGAGCAGCGGGAAGCGGTAGAGGGTCGCATAGAGTTCCGTGGTCGTCCGGCCGAGCCACGCGCCCACGCCCCAGCCCATTACGATGCCGACTGCGGTCATCGCAATCACCAGCTTGATGAAATGCCAGCCGATTTCGAAGTCGCTGTAGCCGAACGCTTTCAGCAAACCGATTTCGCTGCGCTGAATGGCGATCAGGCGCGCCAGCACCATCTGCGTCAGAAACGCGGCAACGGCCAGGAAGATCGTCGGCAGGATTCCGGACAGCGTTTCAATTTGCGCGATTTCATTCATCAGAAACCAGTTGGAAAGCTGGTCGGCGCGCGCAAAAGCGCCGAAACCCCCGTATCGCTCAAGCAGCTGGTCCAGGCGGTCAATGACGTTCGTCTCGTTCGTGCCGCGCAGCAGGCTCAGGCTGACATCGTTAAAAGCGCCTTTCAGATCATAAGCAGCCTCAAGTGCTTTGCGCCCCATCCAGACCACGCCGAAACGCGCTTCGTCGGGCATCAGCGCGCCGGGTCCGATCGCGTAGACGAACTCCGGTCCCAGGCCGATGCCGACAATGCTCAACGCGCGTTTGTTGCCGTTGATAATGGCGTCGAAGCTGTCCCCCGGCCCGAGGTCGTGGGCCTCGGCAAACGGCTCGCTGATGATGACCTCGTCGGGATGGCCGGCCTGCACCCAGCGACCTGCTCGCAATGCCAGGCGGTTGAGTTGGGGCTGCCCGTCCTCCGGAATCGACACGAGCTGGCCAATCACCGGCTCCGCGAATCCCGGAATATCCAGCGTCGCCATGTGCACGATGCGGGTCTGCACGGATTGCACGCCCGGGATGTCCGCGATACGCCTTGCCACCCACTCCGGTGTGCGCTTCGATCCGGCAAACACGTCGGCAAAGCGATAGCGGTCGTAGTAGGCCTCGGCCGTCACGCTGAGCGACTCGTGAACGGACAGCGACATCACGAGCACGCCCACGCCCGATGCGATTACCAGGCCGACTGCGAGCACCTGGCCGCGAAGATTGTTCAGGTCCCGCCAGAGTTTTCGGTTGAGTGCGAGCATGCGTCCCTACCAGCTCAGGTCCGCAGGCTGCAGCCGCCGCGCGTTGGTGTCCACGGATGCAATCGCCCCGTCGGCCATGCGGATAACGCGATCTGCCATGTCGGCAATGACCACGTTATGCGTAATCACCGCGGTGGTCGTGCCGAGTTCGCGATTCACCGCCTCGATCGCTTCCAGCACGATAACGCCGGTCTGGCTATCGAGCGCACCGGTCGGTTCGTCGCACAGCAGTACCTCGGGCTGCTTGGCAATCGCTCGGGCAATGGCGACGCGTTGCTGCTCGCCGCCTGACAGTTGCGCGGGGAAATGATCCAGCCGGTCACCGAGACCCACCAGCTCCAGCGCTTCGGCCGGTTCTAACGGCTGGCGTGCGATTTCTGTCACCAGCGCCACGTTTTCGCGCGCGGTGAGACTCGGCACCAGGTTGTAGAACTGGAAAACGAATCCGACATGATCACGCCGGTATTTCGTGCGGTCGGCTTCGCTGATCGCGGTTATTTCCCGATCCCGAAAATAGAGCTCGCCGGAGCTGGGCACATCCAGCCCGCCGAGAATATTCAGCAGCGTCGACTTGCCGCTGCCGGACGGACCGAGCAGCACAATGAGTTCGCGAGCCGCAAAATCGACGTCCACGCCGCGCAGGGCATGCACGTCCACCTCGCCCGTGTGATAGACCTTGGTCAGGTTGCGGGCGCGGATGGTTATCTCGGACCCATCGGCGACAGCAGCATTCGTTTCAGCAGCTACAGGCATAACTCCAGGCGCTCAGTCGAGATCCAGCCAGGCCGGTAATTCCAGGCCTCGCTCGAGCAGGAATTTCCGGTTGAACAAGCGCGCTCGGTAGCGCATGGCTGTGTCGCACAGAATGGTCACGATGACGTGGCCGGGGCCGAGTTCTTTCGCCAGCCGAATGGCGCCGGCGACATTCACGCCGCTGGAACCGCCAAGCGACAAGCCTTCCTGGCGAATCATCCGGTATACGAGCGGAATCGATTCGGAATCCGGGATCTGGTACGGCACGTCAATCGGTGTGCCTTCCAGGTTCTCCGTGATTCGGCTGTTGCCGATGCCCTCGGAAATCGAACCGCCCTCGGCCTTCAGTTCGCCGTGTTTGTAGTAGTTGTAAAGCGCCGAGCCGGTCGGATCCGCCAGCCCGATTTGGACTTCCGGCTTGCGCGCCTTCAGCGCTCGCGCAATGCCTGCAAGGGTGCCACCCGTGCCGACGGAACAGATAAAGGCGTCCACCGCGCCATGGGTTTGTTCCCAGATCTCCGGCCCGGTCGTCTGCTCGTGGAAATCCCGGTTCGCGACGTTGTTGAACTGGTTGGCCCAGATAGCACTGCCAGGGTCTTCCTTGTTGAGCTCAGCGGCAATGCGCGCCGAGACCTTCGTGAAATGATTCGGGTCCTTGAGCGGCACAGCCGGGACCAGTTCGACGCGCGGGCCGTAGGACTTCAGCGTATCGATCTTGTCCTGGCTCTGGTTGTCCGGCATCACGATGATGGTTTCGTAACCGAGACAGTTGCCAACGACGGCCAGGCCGATGCCGGTGTTACCGGCCGTGCCTTCGACAATGATGCCGCCGGGGCGCAGTTCACCGCGTACTTCCGCATCGCGCACAATGCCGAGCGCCGCGCGGTCCTTCACGGATCCGCCCGGGTTCATGAACTCGGCCTTGCCCAGGATTTCGCACCCCGTTTCATCCGACGCATGGTTCAGGCGAATCAGCGGCGTATTGCCGATCGTGGCGATCGTGTCCCGATAGCGCTTGCTCATGAAGTCGTCAGACCTTTGGCGGGTTTTTTTAGTGCTTTTCGAGGTCGGCCAGCTGGGCCGCCTGGTGTTCGCTGATCAACGGTTCGACCACCGGGTCGAGGTTACCTTCCAGTACGTCATCGAGCTTGTAAAGGGTCAGGTTGATGCGGTGATCCGTCACTCGACCCTGGGGGAAATTATAGGTGCGAATGCGCTCGGAGCGATCACCCGAGCCGACCAGGCTTTTTCGCTCCGCAGCCTGCTCACGCTGCTGCTTCTGCTGTTCCGCGTCCAGCAGGCGCGCCTGCAGCAGTGCCATCGCCCGGGCGCGATTCTTGTGCTGCGAGCGTTCGTCCTGGCATTCGACCACGATCCCCGACGGCAGATGCGTCAGGCGCACCGCCGAGTCGGTCTTGTTCACATGCTGGCCGCCGGCTCCGGACGCCCGATAGGTATCTACGCGCAGATCGGACGGGTTGACGTCGATCTCGCCGACGTCCTCGAGTTCGGCCAGCACCGCGACGGTGCAGGCGGACGTGTGGATGCGCCCTTGGGTTTCGGTCGCCGGTACCCGCTGTACACGATGCGCGCCGGACTCGAACTTCAATCGGGAATAGGCACCGCGACCGACGACTCGGCTGATGATCTCCTTGTAACCGCCGTGTTCACCCTCATTGCTGGTCAGCACTTCAACCTGCCAGCCCTGGTTCTCGGCATATTTCATGTACATGCGGAACAGGTCGCCAGCGAACAGTGCGGCTTCGTCGCCGCCCGTGCCGGCCCGGATTTCGAGATAAATATTGGAGTCATCGCGGGGGTCCCGTGGAACCAGGTATTTTTTCAGGTCTTCTTCCAGGCGTTCGAGACGTGTCGCGGCGGCAGCCTGTTCCTCTTGCCCGAGGGCGCGGATTTCCGGGTCGCTGTCGGCCAGCATTTCGTCGGCAGCCGCCTGATCGGCGCGCGCCTGTTCGTAGTCACGCATCAGCGCAACGACGGGGTCTAGCTGGGCATACTCACGCGACAGGTCGCGAAACCGGTTCTGGTCGCCGATGACTTCCGGATCGGACAACAATTGCCCCAGTTCCTCGGACCGGGCGAGCAGTTTTTGCAGTTTGTCGGTAATGCTGGCTTTCACAGGAGCTATTATCCCGGTTATGCCTACTATGCTGAATAGCCCGCGTCGAACAGCCGGCTCGACGGCGGTTTGTATGCTGCTATTGACGGCTCTGCTCGGCGGTTGTTCCCAGCCGGTGCAGGAGGATGCTGCGGCACCGCGCTACGTGCCGAACGAGAGCTATCACCTGATGATGGCGGAAATCGCCATTCAGCGGGGCATGTATCTCACGGCCGCGCAGGAATACCTGACCGCGGCGGAGCGCAGCAAGGATTCCGCGACCGCCCGCCGCGCGACGGAGTTCGCCTTTGACTACGGCTACGACCGCTTCGCTTTGCGCAGCGCGACACGGTGGATCAAGCTCGAACCTGACAGCACGGTTGCCCACGAATACCTCGGCCGGCTGCACCTGCGCCGCTATGACCTGAATCGCGCGGTGGAACATTTCGCCGCCGCCCTGGGGCCGCGAGAACTTCGTAGCGGCGACGACTACCTCGCGCTGGAAGCCGATTTGTCCGAGGAGCGCAATGCTAGGGATGTGCTGCGCCTTTTATTGCGGTTGCACGGCGGTGACGAACGCACGGACGGCTTCAAGCTGGCAGTGGCCCGCGCCGCTTACCGAACCAATCGTTACCTGCTGGCGCTCGCTTACGCCCGCCAGGTTGCCGTCGGCGGGAATTCCTACGAGGCGGAGATTCTGACCGGCCGCATCCTGTTTGCCAGCGGCGCCACGGACGCGGCGCTCGTGCATATAGAAAACCTGGCGCGCACCCAGCCTGTGCTCGGGTTGGAACTGGAATACGTGCGGCTGCTGGCTGCCAGCCGTCGCGAAGGCCCGGCGCTGCAGATGCTCGGCCAAATGTTCGCCCGTTATGGCCGCGATGCCGAACTGCTGAGCATGCGCGCGATGATCAGTATGGGCCTGGGCGATATCGAAGCCGCCGAGCAGGATCTCAATGAGCTCGCCGCGTCCGGCCGCAGTGTCTACCAGAGCTTTTATTACCTGGGGCAAATCGAGGCCTCCCGCGGCGACTACGAGAAAGCCATTCGCCATTTCAAGCGCATCGGCGCCGGCGAGTACTTGTTGCCGGCTCAGTCGCGCGTTGCCGAGGCCCACGTCGCCTCTGGTGATCCGGATCTGGGCCTGGAGCACCTGGCTGAATTTGGCCGCAACTACCCGCGCTACGGCTACGAAATGATCGAGCGGCGCGCACTGTTGCTGCAGTCACTAAGGCGCGACGACGAGGCGCTCGCAGAGCTGGATGAGCTATTGCGAATCCGGCCCGGCACGCCCGCCCTGCTGATCAGCCGCGGCATCGTGCTGGACCGGCTGGAGCGACGGCGCGAGGCCATAGAGACGATGAAAGAAGCGACGGCGATCGCGCCCTACGATGCCAGCGCGCTCAACTCGCTCGGCTATACGCTGGCGCTGGAAAACCGTCGTCTCGACGATGCGTTCGAGATGGTGCGCTTTGCGGTGCACCGGGTGCCGGACAGCCCCCCGATCCTGGACAGCATGGGCTGGCTCGAATTTCTGCGCGGCGACGCGGTTGCCGCGCGCAGCTGGTTGGAACTTGCCTACCGCCTGATGCCTGATCCGGAAATCGCCGCCCACCTCGGCGAAGTCCTTTACACGGCCGGCGAGACGGGCCCGGCCCGTCGCGTCTGGCAGGAGGCATTGATTCAGAATCCCGACAGCAAACCCTTGCTGGAAACTATCGCGAGATTCCCGCGGTGATCGATACGCCTCGTTGCCTCCTGATCACAACTGCTGTGTTGCTCGTCGGCTGCGCCGTGCGGCCGACGATTCCGGGCACTGCGATTCAGTGGCAGGAGCGTCGCGACGCGCTGCTTGCGGTCGAGGCCTGGCAAATGCGCGGGCGGATCGCGGTGAAGTCGGGGGACGACGGCGGGCAGGGTAGTGTGCGATGGCATCAAGGTGGCAGCAGCGCCTGGTTGCGCGTGAGCGGGCCTTTCGGCGCGGGCGCCTACGAAATCACCTGGGATGCCGAACGCGTGGTGTTGACGGATGGCAAAGGGGAAGTCGCGGCCGCGTACAACGGGCCCGATGCCGTGGAGCAACTCCTGGATGAACAGATTGGTTGGCAATTCCCGGCCGCTCGCGCCCGCTACTGGGTGCTGGGCGTGGCGGCGCCACCGGGTCGCGGCCGACCGGTGTATACGGACGACGGCTGGCTGGCCAGTCTCGACCAGGACGGCTGGGTGGTCAGTTTCGACGACTACCGCGAGCGCGCCGGCTTCTGGATGCCGCGCAAGGTGCGGCTGGAAAGCCCGCGCGGCACGGTCAAACTGGTTGTGGACCACTGGGAACCCGCGCCAGCCGATTCCCCGAACCCGGGCGCTGAGTCATGACTCCGCTCCGGATTTCTTGCACAATAGCGCCCCGTCCGGTGGTCAACACACCGCGGTCCGCCGGCAGCGGAACTGGGGTGTAGCCAAGTGGTAAGGCAGCGGGTTTTGATCCCGTCATTCGCAGGTTCGAATCCTGCCACCCCAGCCACTTTTTCAAAATGCGCGAGGCGGCTGAGCACGTCGTGAATAAAGCGGATTCGCTGGTACTTCCGAATATAGCGGTGTTTTCCGGGAACGCCAACCCGGAACTTGCCTACCGCATGGCGCGCCATTTGACGTTGCCGCTCAGCAAAGTCCAGGTTGGTCGTTTCAGCGATGGCGAGGTCAATATCGAGATCCTCGAAAACGTGCGCGGCCGCGACACGTACATCGTGCAATCCACGTGCCCGCCCGTTAACGACAACCTGATGGAACTGCTGGTCATGGCCGACGCCTGCAGGCGTGCGTCGGTGGCGCGCATTACAGCGGTTATTCCGTATTACGGCTACGCGCGACAGGATCGCCGGCCGCGCGCGGCGCGGGTGCCTATCACCGCCCGACTGGTCGCGGGCATGATCTCTGCCGCCGGCATCGATCGCGTGTTGACCGTCGATTTGCACGCGGACCAGATCCAGGGCTTTTTTTCGATCCCGGTCGACAATGTGTACGCGTCGCCGGTGCTGCTCGGCGACCTGTGGCGGCAGGAATACGACCCGATGGTCGTGGTGTCGCCCGACGTGGGTGGCGTGGTGCGCGCCCGCGCAATAGCCAAGCGCATGGACGATGCCGATCTCGCCATTATCGACAAGCGGCGGCCGCGACCGAACGAGGCGGAGGTCATGAACATTATCGGTGAGGTCGAGGGCAAAACCTGCGTGCTTATCGATGACATGATCGATACTGCCGGCACCCTGTGCCTCGCCGCCGGCGCACTCAAGGAAAACGGGGCCGCGCGGGTCGTCGCGTACATCACGCATCCGGTGCTGTCCGGACCGGCGGTCGAGCGACTGTCCGACTCGGTGCTCGACGAACTGGTCGTGACCGACACCATCCCGCTGTCGGACGACGCGGCAGCGTGCGGCAAGATCCGCCAGCTCGGTGTCGCGGAGCTGCTGGCCGAAACCATGCGGCGCATAAGCCTCGACGAGTCCGTCTCCTCACTCTACGTCGACTGACGCTGTCTGCGGCGCTGGGTCGCGACCGATTCTTCCTGCGCGCTTAATCTCGCTGCGCCATCCCTGGCTCCGCTCGAATCGGTCGGCCTCGCTTGTGCTGTCCTGCACCGCTCGGCCTCTACGACGCTCGCAGGAAGAATCGGCCGCGACCCGGCGTACCACACCATCGTCGAACGGGCGGGACGTTGCTGCGCGGCGTGGGTGGGGAGATCACCGCCGGGACCGTTGCCCGGCAGGGATGCCGGGCACGAGCGTACAGGGATGTATTCACAGCGTGTCTCGGCGGTGATCTCCCCACCCGCGCTGTGCGGGTCTGGCGGGCGTTGGTGGGGTGCGGTATGCTCCGCGCCCCTAACGGATTCCCCGTGCCTGGTCGCAGGGCGCGGGGCCGATCAGCGAGACCTTAGGAGGCACTCATGGCCAAGGGATTTGAACTGATCGCGGAACTCCGGGAAGACGCGGGGAAAGGTGCGAGCCGCCGCCTGCGTCGTCAAGGCAAAGTTCCCGCGATTATCTATGGTGGTGGCAAGCCGCCGCGCGCGTTGATGTTCGACGCCGACAAGCTGTTGCACCAGATGGAGCAAGAGGCCTTCTTCTCCAGCGTGCTGAATGTGCAGGTTGGCGACAAGGAGCAGCCGTCTATTCTGAAGGCTATCCAGATGCACCCGGCCAAACGCCAGGTGCTGCACTTTGACCTGCAACGCATCGTCGCGACCGAGAAGATTCGCATGGCCGTGCCGCTGCATTTGCTGAATGCAGAGACGGCGGCCGGCGTCAAGCAGGGCGGTACCGTGTCGCACCTGGTGACCGAAGTGGACATCACCTGTCTGCCGAAGGATCTGCCGGAGGCGCTGGAAATCGACATTGGCGAGCTGGAGCTCGACGGCTTGCTGCATCTGTCGGATGTGCCGATTCCTGACGGCGTCGAGGTTCCGGAACTGGCCCAGGGCCCCGAGGCAGATCGCCCGGTCGTGTCGATCCACATCGTGAAGGTCGAAGTGGAGCCGGTGGAAGAGGAAGCCGAGGTTCCCGAGGGCGAAGTGCCAGCGGGCGAGGAGCCGGCTGCTGCCGAAGGCGAAGAGAAGCCGACCGAGGAAGATTAGCCTCGTGTCGACAATCTCGACAGAACAGGAAGCCGCGCCCCGCGCGGCTTCTTTCTTTGCGATCATTAGACCATGAGCGGCGCACCGGCACTGATTGTTGGCCTCGGCAATCCCGGCGACGAACATGCGCGCGACCGGCACAACGCCGGTTACTGGTTCGTCGACGAACTCGCGCGTCGCTACGGCGGGAACTTCAAGGCCGACAAGAAACTGCAGGGCGACACCTGCCAGATTACGCTGGCCGGTGAGTCGCTGCGATTATTGAAGCCCACCACGTATATGAATCTCAGTGGCCAGTCCATGCGCCAGACGCTGGAGTACTTCAAATTGACGCCCGCCGATGCACTGGTGGTGCACGACGACCTGGACCTGCCGGCCGGAGTGGCGCGCTTCAAACGCGGCGGCGGACACGGTGGCAACAACGGCCTGCGCAGTGTGGTGCAACATTGCGGGCCGAATTTCCTGCGCCTGCGCATCGGTATTGGCCATCCGGGGCAGAAGAGCCGCGTCACCGCGCATGTATTGCGGCCGCCGGGCAAGGAAGAACTGGCGCTGATGGAAAAGGCGCTGGATGAAGCGCAGCGCGCGTTCGAGATCCTGCTCAACGACGGTGTCGATAGAGCGACCACCGCGCTGCACACGGCAACGCCGCGGCCTGAGCCAAAAGCTCAAGACGACTAGTTTTGCGGTAGCGGAATCAGCGGAATCCGCATCACCAGCTCGTATTCGTATACCGCGTTGAGCTTGTTGTCGATCTGGTAGAAGCGCATGACTTTCTGTTCGGGCAACACGCGGCGGAAGCGCTTCAGGTACTTCTCGCGCGACTTCAACAGGCGCTTTTCCTGATCGAAATAGTTGCGGATCAGCTCGTTGGCAACCGTTTCATCCATGTTTTCATAGTTGCGCAGGAAAGTTTCCAGGTCGCGCGCCTGCTCCAGGGAAATCGCCCGAAACTCGGCCGCGTATTCCTGGTAGATCTCCCAGAATGCTTCACGTTCGTCCGGCGTGAGCTGCATCTCCGTCGCCAGCACGACGCGACGTTGCTTGTCGGTAATGTCCAGTGCGGCCGCCGCGCGATTCTCGAAGTTCACCAGCGCGTCGCCGGTTTGCGCGACGGTCGCCGATGCAAACATCAACAAGCAAGCGCAAGCTAACGCATGGCGCGACACGCGGTTGCTAATCACATCAATCTTTCCTGTTTTGCGTTGAGATGTACATGCTGACCAGCACACTGACCAGCATCGCGATATAGAACTGGCCGGCGACGGCGGCCAGGTAAGCCAGTCCACGACTGAGCGGCCGGGTCGGCGTGATGTCGCCATAACCGAGCGTCGACATCGTGACGAAACTGTAATAGACCATGTCGCTGCCGGGGATGTCCCGGGCAACGGCGGGCACACCTTCGAATGATCCGGGTAACAAATAAGCCACCATGATATTGAGTACCGCGAACCCGAGACCGATCAGCAGGTATACACACAATGCGCCCGCTAGGCGATTTGCATTGATACTGCCGCCGAGGAACATAAAGCGGGTCGCATAGACGGCGCTCATCACACAGAAGGCCAGTGCCGCTGTCAGTCCAAGGACTTCGATTTCAAGCGGTGGAATAAGAAATTCCAGGGCGGTGGCGAGTACCATGCCAGCAACCAGCAACATGCCAATCCAGAACTGAACGCGCGATTCGACCAGGCTCCACACGCCGATGATCATCGTGACGGAAAAGATGGTCATCGTCAGTAATGACGACGATGGATCACCGATTTCGCTCAGAATTGGGCCGGCGAGCAACAGCACTATCAGGCCGGCCAGCATGTAGCCAAAATTCGCTTCTTTTTGTTCGCCGCTGCCTTTCGCCACGGAGTCTGCGCAAGTCTTGGCTATTCGTCGGCGGTCGTGTTCTGTCGCAGCGGCGCAAACCGCCAGCTGCCGTCATCGGCTTTGCAGACGCGCCAGCGGCCGCCGCCTTCCAGGCCGCCAGCGCGCGTCCGGGAACGCACCGTGCGGCAGGTCGTGCCGAAATCCTCGTGGGTATCAAGCACGCGGATCGAGCCAAAGTGACCCGACTCCTCGTTACGCCACTCGACTGTTTCACCATCCGCGCATTCGTCGAGCGCTTCGGCCCACGCCGCCCTCAACAGCACCTCGTCGCTGGCCGTAAGATAGGAAATCGGACTCTTCTCAAGGAACGTCAGGTTCTGTGATAAGGCTGGCGCTCCCATGATGGTAATCAGGCCGACGAAGACATAGCGAAACTGCATGCGAATTAACCTCACTAGTTGCGGTTCATTTTAACGCAGTCACGCCGAACGAGTGCATCGGATAGTTATTGCGGTGGTTCCCAGCCGCCACCCAGCGCCTTGTAGAGTTCGACGACGGAAATCAACTGTGCCCGCCGGGCCGACGAGGCCGATAATTCAGCATCGAACAACGACCGCTCCGAGTCGAGCACTTCCAGGTAGCTTGTGACGCCACCGTCGTAACGGGCGCGGAACTGGCCGCGCGCCGGCGACAGCTCGTAGCCGCGCGCAGTGCCGCCACGCTATCGCGCGCCCGTTAC
>JAAUXY010153574.1_pt1 | contig 73356 bp, 91 predicted proteins | sample 7278121 | NCBI WGS metagenome assembly JAAUXY01 (sample SAMN14350117, study PRJNA611818) | marine sediment metagenome | isolation source: surface marine sediment (1.8m) | place: French Polynesia: Moorea | collected 2018-08
GCACCGAGCTAGGCCAGACAGCTGCCCAGGCAGAGATAGAGGCCGGTGTCGGTGTGGGTGAGGGTGCCACCTGGGAGGGTGTCAAGGGTGTCATTATGCCGACAGCCATCCTCTCATTCTTAACCTTCGGTGGCGCGGAAACCATCGGCGGTATGCAGCGCCGCCAGGTCGGCCGTTTGCTGGCCAATCCAGACGCCAATCCACAGTTGCGTCTACGCGCTGCCCAGGCGGTTGCGAATGAGGCTTCACGGACGGATCCGGAGCTAGGCCCGTTGTTCCTGCGCGATGCTCTGCCACGCATCAATGCCAGGCAGCAAGTCATCCCTGAAGAGGACGCATATTACCGCTCCCTGGCTCAGGAGCAGGCCGCCCGCAGGCCAACGCCACCACCCCCTGCCGAAGCTATTACCCCCGAGGCTGCGCCGCCCACAGAGCCACCTAGAGGGCCTGAAGCATTCGCCGAAAGGCCGACTCCGGAGCCAGCTGCCCCGCCGCCCACGCCTCCGCCGGCGGCGCCGCCAACACCTGAAGAACGCGGCCCCTTCGATGAGCCTACGGTTGCCGAAGAACAGCTCGCCAATGAGATTGTGGAAGCACGTCGCGCAGTGGGCGATGCCGATGTGCGCCTGATGGACCTGGGCGAAGAAGCCTTCGACACGGACGCCGGCGAGCAGCTGCAGCAGACCATCAGCGGCCTGGCCGAACGGCAACGCCAGCTGGAGAACCAGGCGCAAACACGGTTCGGGTATGAGGGCGCGCAGCGGGTGATGCGCCGGGCCAATGCCATCGAGGAAACCCAGGAAACTGAGGCCGCCGCCCCAGCTGAGCCCACCGTCATCGACGAGGAAGCCGCCAAGGCCGAGGGCGATACCGCCACGGAAGCGCAGCGCGAAGCCGGGACCTACAAGAAGGGTCACGTCAAGATTGGCGGACTGGATGTATCCATCGAGAACGAGGCCGGCAGCAAGCGCCGTCCGGAGTGGCCCACGCTCCAGCAGCACTACGGCTACGTGCGCGGGACCGAGGCGAAAGACGGCGACCAGGTCGATGTCTTCGTGCAGCCCGGTACCGAGCCCGATGCGGTCGCTGCAGGGCCTGTGTTCATCGTCGACCAGGCGAAGGTGGACGGGACCGGCTTCGACGAGCACAAGGTTATGCTCGGCTTCGAGACCATCGAGCAAGCCCAGGAAGCCTACCTCTCCAACTATACGCCAGGCTGGAAGGGTCTCCGTAGCATTACGGAGGTCGGTTTCGACGAGTTCAAGGACTGGCTGAATACCGGCGATACCACCAAGCCGTTTCAGCGCCGCGTCATAAAACCGGTCACGAAAGCGCCGCTACCGAGGCCTCCAGAGCCACCAGGTCCTCCAGGAGCGGTCAGAGAACCGACACCTGCAGAAGTACCTCCTGAAATTCCTCAACAGGTAATTGAGCGACCTGTTGCACCAGCGCCCACTCCTGGCGTCAAACCCCAGAAAAAATTGAAGGGTGATTACGGCGTCAAGACCATTAACGCCTATTCCGACGAAAGTGAAGTCGCAAAGAAAGCGTTCCTCAAAGATGCCAGGTCTTATCTCAACGCCGTAGCGAAACAACTTGGCTGGGAGACCCGAAAGCCCGTCGCAAGCATTAATGAGGGAGGTGTCGCTGGCAGTGGCGAAGCGACCTTGACGGTGATGAAGCCAGGCAGCGAGTACGGCGGCTATGTGCAAGTGTCTGGCGACACGCAAATCCCAGGGGTGCGAGCCTCTAGGAGTGGCGTGCAAATCCTATATCGCGTCAACACGCGCAGTGCCCCATATACAGGGCTGCAGAATAACTGGGGCGACTGGGATATGTCGGCTGAAGACTTGGCCGCAGAGTTAGAGCGTCTTGTCGCAAGAGAAGAATCTGCCGCAGCGCTTCCTTCTCCAGAAGAGCGTCAAGCCCGGGAGGAAGTGGAGGGCCGCGTGTTTCCATCTGAAGTCGTGGCCGTGCCGGTACCAACGCCCGAACCGGAAGTCCCGACACCTGCCGTCACGCCGACTGCCGAGCGCGCCAAGTTGGACGGTGCTATCGAGCTAGCATCCTCAGTGCAGGGCGCCCTGCGTGGCCAAGAAAGCCTTAAGCGACCCGGAGACCTGTTCAAGCGTGCCGATAAGGCTTTCAAGGGCACCCAGGCGCAGGGTGCCTATACCTCCAAGGATGCCTACGACGCGCTCGAGGCTGGCATGAACCAGCTGATACGTGCCAATCCGGGCATGTTTGCGCCAACCTTTGAGGCTGCAGCCGCGAAGCCGGTGGTTGAGGATTTGCGCCGGCTGTATGACCGCGTACCCACGCAGGCCAAGCGCACGGAAGAGCAAGTGGCGATGCAGCAGTTCTCGACGCCGCATCCCCATGCCTACGCGATGACGTGGGTCGCTAACCTGCAGCCGCAGGACGTGGTGCTGGAGCCCTCTGCCGGTACCGGGAACCTGGCGGTCCATGCGCTGAACGCCGGCGTGCGCGAGGTCCACGCCAACGAGCTGGCCGAGGGTCGCGCCAACTTGCTCGAGGCAACTTTGCCAGACCTGACGGCGGTTTACCGTGAGAATGCTACGCACCTGAACGCGGTACTGCCTCAGACAGTACAGCCCACCGTGGTGCTGATGAACCCACCGTTCTCAGCGGACCCGCTGCGCCCGGGTAAGCGTGACCTGGCTGTCGCGGCCACGCACATCGAGCAGGCCCTTGACCGACTGCAGCCCGGCGGGCGCCTGGTGGCCCTCACCGGTCGGGGCATGGGTGTGTATTCACCAAAGTTTCGGGCCTGGTTCCGACAGCTGCACAAAGATCACAGCATCCGAGCCAACGTGCTCATCTCCGGTAAGGAGTATCGCAAGCTCGGGACCACGTTCGACAACCGCATCATCATCATCGACAAGGTACCGCCGGCGCCCGACCGACCGGTCATCAAGACCGGGGAAGTATCAAATGTCGGGGAACTGATAGACTTATTACAGGAGGTTAGGAATGCCCGAGTTCCTGCCCGAGAACAACCACTGGTTGGAACAGCTGTCGAGGAAGGCGCTCCGCGTCCTGCGCCAGAGCCCGAGCGACGAGCACCTCTACAGCCTCCAGCTCCAGAAGCACGTCCTCCAGCTGAACCAGAGCGGCCTGCCCCTGGAGCAGAAGCCCGACCTGCTCGACGCCCTCGACGTCCTCGAGAGCAGCCCCCCGAAGCACGCCCAGAAGTACCAGCTGGAGAGCGCCGAAGGCGACGACCTGTACGGGAAGAACCAAAAGCTGTTGAGGAACGCCCCAGCCCTCGACCTGGGGAGGTACCTCCTGATACAGCTATCAGTGAAGCTCAGGGCGGACTTACCCCTAGCCCCGAGCGGGAAGGCGAACCCCGTCCCACCGAGACAGACAGTCTAGAACTCGCTCACGCCGAGCGTCCGACTGAGAAACGCGAGCTCACTGCCTCAGTTTTTGAGGCTTATCGCCCTGAGCTAAAGGTCAAAGGGGCGCAGCCACACCCCACCCCGCTGTCCGAGTCCGCCGCGATGGCGTCCGTGGGCATTCCCCCGGTGGCCTATCGTCCCAACCTACCCCGCGACATCATCGAAGCCGGCAACCTGTCCGAGATCCAGCTGGAAACCATTGCGCTTGCTGGTCATGCGCACAGCCAGATGCTCCCGGGCGAGGAGTTTCGCCGCGGCTACTTCATCGGTGATGGCACGGGTGTCGGCAAGGGTGCCCAGGTGGCTGGGATCATCCTGGATAACTGGCGCCAAGGCCGACGCAAAGCGGTGTGGATCAGCGAGAACCAGAAGCTTGCCGATGATGCCGCACGCGATCTGACCTGGGTGGGTATGAAGCCCAAGGAGGTGATGGCCTATCAGACGCGGATTAAGGGTCCGATCAAGAACGACGAAGCGGTGGTGTTCACTACCTATTCCACATTGGCCTCGCAAAGCAAGCCCGTCAAGGACGAAGCCGGCACGGTGATCACCCCCGCGGTCACGCGATTGGATCAGCTGAGCGACTGGCTCGGTAAGGACTTTGATGGCGTGATTGCCTTCGACGAGGCCCACAACCTGGGTAATGCTCTCGATCAGAAGGGCACGCGCGGCGACAAGAAGGCCTCGAAGAAAGCCTTAGCCGGTGTGGAGTTGCAGAAGCGCTTACCCAAGGCGCGCATCGTCTACGTCTCGGCCACGGGTGCCACCGAGGTCCAGAACCTGGCGTATGCCGATCGGCTGGGCCTGTGGGGCGAGGGCACCGCGTTCGCCACCAAGACTGATTTCATCCAGGACATCAAAGCCGGTGGCGTGGCGGCCATGGAGGTCGTGGCCAGGGACATGAAGCAGATGGGCATGTACGGTGCCCGCTCGCTGTCCTATGACGGCGTCACCTACGACACCCTCGAGCACCCTCTGACCGCCGAGCAAACCGAAAGCTATGACCAAATGGCGCGGGCCTGGCAAATCATCCTGCAGAACATGAACGAGGTGTTGGAGGAAACCGGCGCCAACAAAAGCGGCCAGGCCACATCAGCGGCGCGCGGGGCCTTCTGGGGCACGCATCAGCGCTTCTTTAACCAGATCATCACCGCCATGCAGATGCCAAGCGTCATCGCTGACGTGGAGCGCAAGCTGGAGGCGGGCGAGAGCGCCGTGCTGCAGCTGGTCAACACCAACTACGCGCTGATGGAACGGCGCATGGCGCAGGCAGCGGAAGCCGACATTCCGCTCGAAGAGGTTGACCTCACCCCGCGTGACATCGCGATGCAGTATCTGCAGCGCTCTTTCCCTGTGCAGAAGTACGAGCGCTACCTGGATGACGATGGCAACGAACGCTCGCGACCGGTCACGGACTCCAAGGGCGACCCTGTGCTCGATCCCGCTGCCGTCGCGCGCCGCGACAGCCTTATCGAAACGATGGGCGGCATGGCCATTCCAGAGGGTGTGCTTGATCAGATGCTCAATCACTTCGGTTCGGACGCCGTTGCCGAGGTGACAGGGCGACCTCGGCGCCTGGTGCGCCAGCCTGATGGCTCAGTAGAAGAGCAAAAGCTTGGCATGGCACACAACAGGGCTGACATCCGCGCATTCATGGACGGCAAGAAACGCATCCTGATGTTCACGGACGCCGGCGCGACCGGAGCCAGCTACCATGCGGACCTGCGGGCCATAAATCAGCAGAAGCGCAATCATTACGTGGTGCAGCCGGGTTGGCGAGCCGACAAGGTGATGCAGGGCTTCGGACGTTCGCACCGCACCAACCAGCGCCAACCGCCGCACGTCATTCTGGTCACCACCAACCTGCAAGGGCAGAAACGCTTCCTGTCCAGTGTTGCCCGCCGTCTCGACCAGCTCGGTGCGCTCACCAAGGGCAGTCGCGAAGCCGCCAACCAGGGCATGTTCAGCGCGGACATGAACCTGGAAAACGAGTATGGGTTTGCGGCTCTTCAAAGCTTCTTTACGGACCTTGCGGCTAACAAAATCCCAGAATTGAGCCTCAACGAGGTAGAGCAACAGCTCGGCCTCAAGGTGACCGACGAGGATGGCAACCTGATGCAGGCCTTTATGAACGCGCTGACCGTCCCGCGCTTCTTAAATCGCCTGCTATCGCTCGAAGTCAGTCAGATGGGCCTGGTGTTCGATGCGTTTTACGAACGGTTGCAGGCCGCTACCGAGTACGCCCGCCAGGAGGGCACGCTTGACGTAGGACTTGAGACCATCCGCGCCGAAAGCATCGTCAAGGACCAGGACACCGTCATCCGTGAAGGCGAAGCCGGTACCGGGGACACGCGCTACGTCAAGCTGTCGCTTACCGACCCGCTGCCCATCACTCAGTTCGAGGCCCTGCCACCGAAGGCCACGTTCGCCCGCAACAAAAAGAGCGGTCGCATGTATGCCTTAACGCCGGCGACCTCGGTGACGCATGCCAAGACCGGGACCGTCGAGCGTCGCCAACGGCGCATCAGCCCCACCGGCCATGACTACATCAAGGAGACCGACCGCGACAAGTACGACACGGTGACAGGTAGCGAGCTGGAGCTACGTGATGCCTGGGAAACGGAGATTGAGCAAGCCCCCAAGACCCGAACGACTACCAAGCACCTGATCACCGGCGCCCTACTGCCTGTCTGGGACCGCTTGCCGCCTGGTGCGGCGCGTGTTTATCGCACGCAGACCGACAAGGGTGAGCGACTGATTGGGCGGGAAATCAAGAGCACGCAGGTCGCTGGCACGCTGAAGGCCATGGGCGTGGGCGTGGAGCTCCCGAAGCTCAGCGCCAAGCAATGGTTCGACCGGGTGATCAGCCAAGGTGAGACGCTGGTGCTCAGTAATGGTTGGCAGATACAGCGCCGGCGCGTCAGCGGTGAGAACCGGGTGGAGATCACTGGGCCCTTCGGTGGGGACATCTCCATCCTGAAACAGCAAGGCGCCTTCACCGAGGTCATCAACTGGAAGACTCGCATCTTTGTGCCCATCGAGGGGGGCGGCGCTGTCCTCGAGCGCATCACCGCGTCCAAGCCCATCGTCGAGACCTATGAAGGGGCACGTGTTAGTGCGCGACGTGTGCGTGACCAGGTGCGTGGGGCTACGCCCGCCCAGGTCACCAACTGGACGCGCGGTATGCGCATGCGATGGGCCGATGGTGTGGGCCCGCGCGTGGATGTCGCCTCAACCTTCGGCGCCCTGCCCAAGCGCTTGCGCGACCTGGCGCCCGACAACCTGGTCGCCGGCGTGTACGACCCACAAACGCAAACCGTATGGCTGGTTGCGGATCGCATCGTCGATAAACGCGACGCCATACGGACCTTAGCGCACGAAGCCATGGGTCACCACGCGATGGAGCAAATCGTGCGGGACTGGCCGGCTGTGCAAGAGCGCATCGAGCAGCTGCGCCAGACTGACGAGCGTGTCGGCAAGCTCTACCAGGACATCGAGAGCCGTTACGCCGACGAGACTCCGTTGCAGAAGACCAAAGAGCTGCTGGCTGTGGCCGCCGAGCAAGTTGCCCCTGTCTCAGCGCTCGGTCGTATCCTCCAACGCGTGCGCGAGGGTGTGCGCGCCTTCCTGGGGCGTGTCGGGCTGGGTGCGGTGTGGCCTGCCAATGAGGTCGACCAACTCATTCGCAGTGCCGCCAGGTTCCTCGAGCAACCGGCCACATTGGAAGCCGTTGTTGCTGCCCCGTCCTTCTCACGCCCACCCCCGCCGTCGCCGGAGCGGCCCGAGCAGCACGTGCCATTCGAGGATCCGGACAGCGAGGAGCGCTTCCAGGCCTCACGCAAAGGCATCGGTGATCAGCGCAACATCCGGCAACGCTTGAGCGATTGGCTAGGCCACACCTGGGCAGGCTTTACGCGCCATCACATCGAGCTGCCGAACACGCCAGCCTACGCCAAAGCCATCGAGCTATTGAGGCAATTCGAAGCCGCGCCGCAGGCCTCGAAGGAGCAGGCCATTCGGGACCTCTACGATGTCACCGATGGCATGCGACCCGATGAGCTGGAGCTGTTCACGCGCAAGGTGGTGCTGGATGACTTGGCCTGGTGGAGTGAGAACGCGCCCGAGGAAGCCGGACCCGAGGTCAAGCTCCCGTGGAACCTGACGCCCGACACCGTGGGTGAAGCGCGGGCTCGTGTCGATGAGGCCATCGGGAACAACGAGTTCTTGCAAGCGCGCGTGGCGCTGCGACTGCAGAAGATCCGCGGCATGCGTGACCAGCTCGTCGAGGCGGGCATCCTGCACGAGGAAGCGAAGAACCCGTACTACTTCAGGCACCAGGTATTGACCTACGCGCGTATCCGCCAGCTCGCGGTCGGTGCTAGCCGCTTGAAGAAGCCCAAGCCTGGGTGGGCCCGCCGGCGCCTCGGCAGTCTTGAGGACATCTCCGCGCATTACCTCGAGGCTGAGTTTGAGTATCTGCAGTCCGCCATGGTGAGCCTGGCTGCGGTGAAGGCCTTGCGCGGTGTCCAGGAAGGCTACGACATCCAGCCTCAGCTGAAGCAAGCCGCGCGCAACGCCAACCAGGCCAGCCTGCAGGCCATCATCGACCGTGAGGAAGCCGCCAGCCGGGCCCGCGGAGAAACGGACCCCATCACCGGCGAAGGTTTTAGCGAGACCCGCGAAGTGCTGCGGGGCTATCGGCGCAAGATTGCCATCGGCTTCAAGGGTGTAGCCGAGGCCCTGACGGGTGACGACCCGCCTGATTTGCCGCCGGAGTATGACTTCCTCATCGACGAGCTGCGTGAGTCAGCGCAGATACGCGAGGCTGAAGTTGCGGACGAGGTGCCCGCCAAGGACCGCACGCCCATTGGACCGACGACCGATGCCGGCTTCAGCAAATACTTTGGGCTGATGAACTACCTGCTCAGCAATCGGCTGAACGGAGCGCTGGGTGCGGCGACGGTCTTCAAAGGCGTGGGTGAGCGGAACCAGTTCATTCAACAACGTCTCGGCGATAACTTCAAGACCTGGCAGGACATGGTGCCCGAGGGCTATGTGTTCTGGCAGCCGCAGAAAGGCAACGTCTTCTACCGTGGCTACGTCGCCGGCGATGACCTGGTGCGCCGGCTGCTGGACATCGTGGAGGATGAAGGTGTCGCCGGTGTCAGCAAGGACACGTTGAAAGAAGCGGTCGATAAGCTGCGCCTAACCCTGGTGATGGGTGGCAAGCGTCCGGGCTATGTCATCCCCGACGAGTTAGCCAGCACGTTGGATAACATGTCTCCGGACCCGGAGGAAGGCTTCTTCGATCACGCACTCGCGACGCCGCTCAAGTGGTGGAAGCAGTGGGTTTTGATTAACCCGCGCCGCGTCATCAAGTACAACCTGAACAACCTTTCGGGTGACCTCGATGCGGTCATTGCTGGAGCGCCTGGTGCCCTTAAGAAGTTGCCCGAGGCTATCGGCGAGCTGTATCGCGTGCAGTACCGGCGACAGGAGCCGAGCCAGGTCTACAAAGACGCCGTTGACCGCGGTGTGTTCGATGCCGGGCTCACCGTGCAAGAGATCCCCGACATCAACCTGCTGGATCCATTCCAGAACCTCCTGGAGCAACCGAAGCTCACCAAGCAGCCCGTCAAGTTCACCGCAAGCCGCTTCTATGACATCTGGAAGGCGCTGCGCGATGCCACACGCTGGCGTGAGAACTGGATGCGGTACGCGGCTTACCGCTACTACCTCGAGCAGCTCCAGGCCGGCAAGACCATGCGCCAGATAGGCTACGGCGCCGCTAACCCCAAGCTCATCGACGAGCTGATGGACGGTGACAAGCGGGACGTGGCCGCTGCCCTCTCGCGCGAGCTCGTCGGCGACTACGGCAACGTCAGCTGGTACGGGCAGGGCATTCGGAAGAAGTTGATCCCGTTCTATTCGTGGATGGAGATCAATACCAAGCGTTACATCTGGCTATTCCGCAACGCCTGGTCGCAGGGCATCGGTGCAACGGGACGCGTGGGTGCCCTGGTGAGCGCCGGCCTGGTGGCTCGCATGTTCGTGCTCTATGGACTGATCAACCTGTGGAACCACCTGTTTGCCGGCGAGGAAGAAGACGAGCTGTCGGCGACCGATCGCGTGCGCCTGCACCTCAACTTGGGGCGTGATGAAGAGGGCAACATCCGACTCATCCGTTTCCAGGGTGCCATGAGTGACTTCCTGCAGTGGTTCGGCGCCGAGGATGCGGTCGCCGCGATGGTGGAGATGGAGAAGGGTCGCGCCGGCCTGGAGGACATCGCCAAGGCTGTGGTTAAAGGGGCGCCCAACAAGATCGTTAGCGGCCTGACCCCGCTCATCAAGACGCCGATGGAGCTGGCCGCCGGTGTCAGCTTCTTCCCCGATGTCTTCAATCCACGCAGTATTACCGACCGACAGCGTGAACTGTTCCGCTTGTGGTCCCTGGAGCACGAGTACGACCTGATCATGGGCAGGCCGTCGAGGGGCTACATGTCCAGCCTGGAGCAGACCGTCACCTACAAGCGGGACGCCGGCGAGATCGCCTACAACCGAATGAAGGAGATGGTGATCGAGTACAACCGACGCGAGCGCGGCCTGGAAGGGCGTCCGGACTTCACCTCGCCACGCAGCCAGGCCCTGCGTGATTACCGTATCGCTCTCCGGTACCGGGATTACAAGGCCTCTGAGGAAGCCTTAGCGAAGCTCTGGGAGCTGGGCGCGACCAAAGACAGCGTTCGCCGCAGTATTCGGCGGGCCCATCCCCTCGGGGCGCTCTCCCAGAAGTGGCGACGCCGTTTCATCGCCACGCTAACCCCCAAGGAACGCGAGACACTGACCCGGGCCCAGATCTGGTACCGGGATACTTACATCCGTTCGAAACGTAAGGCAGGAGCACCCAATGGCTGAGAAATGGATACAAAGCGCCATTAAACGACCAGGCGCTTTGACGAAGAAGGCGAAAGCCGCGGGCCAAAGCATCTCGGCATTCTGCGCCAACACAGGCAGCAAAGGCACGCGCACCAAGCGACAGTGCGCACTTGCCAAGACGCTCAAGGGTTTCCACAAAAAGGGCAATAATCCGGGCCACTCGAAACGCTCGGCGGGCCGTTTTGCTTACGGCTAATTCTGATTTTGCCAGAAATTTTTTTCGATTTTCCGCGCATTAAGGCCAAGGAAACGCCAATGACCGCCGAACAGATGAAGGAACTTGGGATTACTGAGGAAGATAGGACCCGGTGCGAAGTCTGGACCCGCGTGATGGGCTATCACCGGCCCGTTTCAGCGTTCAATCCCGGCAAGCGGGGCGAGTATGAAGAGCGGGTGGAGTTCGACTCGGCCCTGGTCGAAGACCGATTGTTACATTGAGGTGATCCCATGGCACAAACCCAACTCCCTGCAGGTCATCCCATGGCGGTGAAGGTCTACTCCGCGTCCGGTGCCGTGGAGCCCACCAGGCGCTCAGCGATGGCGTTCGTGGAGCCCAAGCGCCGCCGGCGTCGGCGCAAGATCACCACTCAAGGTCTATACCGGCGTCCGCGTCGGATGGGTCAGTATTAGGCCCTTCTTCCAGCTCGTCGCCGTGGGCGCCGCAATCGCAGCCCCATGGCGGCTCCGCCCCGCAGTTCGAGCAGTGAAAGCCCGACTCTTCCCAGTGGCCGCATTGGCACAGCCAGCCCTCGACCATCTCACTCACGCCCATCCCTAGCTCCCTGTTCCACCTCTATCACCCTTTCCACGCTGATTTTGTACCGCTTGAGCTTCTTGTGTAAGCCCTGGCGCGTGATACCCAACGTTTTGGACGCAGCCACCTTGTTCCCGCCGTGCATACGCAAGGCGCGGCCAATCAGCACGCGCTCCAGCGCTTCTACCCGGTCTGGAATACTGAGAGTATCCAGCGTCCCTTGGGTTTCGAGTACGACACGGGTTCTCTCAACCAGGGCGTAAACGTCACGCAGATACTGTTCTAGTGAAGGCCGCTCGAGGAGATACCGCAGATAACCATCGTCAATAGCGCACCTCTACCGTGAGATCACCAATCGGCGTCGGCATAGTGGCCGGTCGAGAGCTGCGAATGGTGAAGTTGGTAAAGGTGTGCTCGTAGGGCTGTCCGGTTAGATAACAGTCCATGTAGAACTCGCGCACACTCCCTTCCAAATAGCCGCTTAAGTCTCGCTGGTCGACATAAGGGCCTGGATGCGGGTGATCTTGCTTTGGTCCATGCGGATCGGTGCTGCCGCCACCGACCCCTTTGCAGCACCAGGTCGAGATGCTGCTAAATCCAATGCCCTCCCAGGTCGACCCGGGCTCTACCTTAAACCAAACCGGGCCCGGGGGCACTTCGGCGCCCTCCAGCGGTCGCAAATCTTCCAGAGACTCAGTGAGGCTGAAGTAGACGACCGGATCAGCGGTTTGCGCCCAGGCTACGCTACCCAGCAGCCAGAGCGCGATGATCCATTTCACGGGGTAGGTGCGGTATAGACGACCGTGATCGAAATGGTCGGCTGTCCCGGCGCCTGGTCCTCGGGTGGCGTGTTAATGCCGGTCCAGCCCGAAAAGGCATACTCGCTCGCGTGAGTATCCTGACCGATGACGTTCTCAGCTCTGACGCGCCACATGTACCGGCCATCGGCCACGTCCGTTTGTGAGTGCTGATAACGGGTTTGATTAGCCACAAACGGGATTGTGGCTACTGGAGTCCACGCTGTGGCGCCTTTCGCCTGATAATCCAGCTGATACTGGGTCACTTTCAGACCATCATGGTCGAAGTTGACGGTCACGGTGGCGCCCAGAACAAGCATTGGCAGGGTGACTAGGAAAAAAAGAACGGCCGCTTTCATGGTTGGATCTCCCTATCTGATCTCACCTAAGCGCATCATACACAGATCACAGCATAGGGTGCCCAAACCAATGTCAGCGGCCTTAACGGAGCCCAACGTACCGAAACAAGAAACCAGCCCAACTGAGCAGGCGTTAACCAACCTTAATCCAGCTTAGCGGCCTTAACTCAACTTCCATGGCGTATCTTGCCCGAACAAAACGTACCAAGGCCCATGTGAGCGGTCCCATCGCACCTGTCCTTATCGCAACAAGCATCAACAGAGCTATCGGACCTCAACGGACGTACCACACTTTTCTTATGTACCGAACCCATCGGACGCTATCCAACCATCCCTAACGAAACCAACCGGATCGGCCCCATCTCAACTCACTCCTCCTCAGTCAAATCTAACCAACCACTTCCGACCGCTCAGAACCTACGTGATCGGCCTGAACACACTCTATCCAACCGAGCGCTGACCGACGCGAACACAGCTATCAGACCTCAGCGGCCTAACCAAAGCGCACCGCGCCCGAAGCGATCGGACCGAAACATGACCCATCACATCGGCCTGATCGGAGCGTAGCTCACCAGAAACAACCACATGGAACCTAAACGAAGCGAACCATAGCGGCCTCAACGGAGCGAAAAACACCAAGCCAAAGAACGGCCTATCCCAACTCATCAGAGCGGCCATACCCCAGCGTAGCGGATCGCCCTCATCACACCTGGTCTGAGCGCAGCGGAACGTATCGGCCATAACCAAACTCACAAGCAACATAGCTCAGCGATTTTCAACAGAGCCAACCCCGACACAACGCAGCGGCCAGACCGCAGCCGAACATAGCTCATGGCGCCTCATCGAACCTTATCCCAACGCACCATGACTGAACGGCCACACCCAACCTGAAAGCCGCCTTCCTTGGCGGCAGTTACAGGTCTACGCTTGCGTGTTCAGCTGCAAATGGGTCTGCATCCGGACCACGCGTCGCTCAAAGTCCGCCATTTCAGCGTCCATATCAAAGACGGCGGCCAATTCCTTCGCCCGAGCCAACGACGAGCCAATACGCTTGAACTCGCGGATCAGTACGTCGCGGGCCAGCTCGTCCTCCGTGGCAATGACCTCCACGGAGCGGTATCCTTGCTCTTTCGGATCCACCTCTGGATCACGCACATACCCTACCGACTCCAGGATTTTCCCCACGTGCCGCGAGACGTAAACGACCTCTTCAATTAACCGCCGCGCCTGGTGCTCCCGGAAGCGCAATCCGGCTACCTCATCGTCCCACTCGAAGCGGTCATGCAGCGGGTGATCGGGATCGCTGGCCGCGTCCACAACCATCCGCGGAGTCAACCGGCCATCCTTATCCTGTATGCCGGCTAAGATTTCTCGAATTTCTCGCTTTTTCATCGCCTTCCTCTCGTTTCTAGGCTACTTCATCAAACCCGCGCTCTTTGGCAGCCGCGCGGAACCATTGATACATCTCGTCCGTATGGGCGTCGTACATAGCCGGATCGGCTAAAGCGGTCAGCTGCGCGGCTCTGCCCGCGGTCGCTTGCAGCTTTTTGTGTACGCCCATCTCTTTGCTCTTGGCACCAATCAGCCGAAATTGACCAAAGTCGGCCTTCCCCTTTTGTGAACGCCAGTCACCGACACCGCACATCAAGCCCGCTGCGCCCATCAGGTTAATGACAGACTGCAGCTTTATGAGCGAGCTGAAATACCTGACGGTGACGAACGTGGCCCAATGTCGCACGTAGGCGCGTGTGCGGATGTCTGGTGCACCTTGTTTGCCGGCTTGCGTCACGACTGCCATACCCATTTCGGGAAGCCCCCACAGCGGCAAAAGATCGCCTTCTACAAACGTCAACTGCCCCATCTCAGCTTTGGTGCTTCCCGGTAGGCGCAGAGCTGCCGAAACGATTGCCGCTTTGAACATGCGCGCAGGGATCCCTAAAAAAGTGGGCGTGTCGGTTTCCGCACCGAACGAATAGACAGATTGCTGAAATTCAATCAGCGGGTTGTGTTTCAGCCTGACCGCCTTTTCGCTGTCCTTCAATTTCACAGACGGAAACAGAAGCTCGCGCTGCGCATCGTTTGACACCTTATTGAAGATGAAAGGCGAAGTGCCCAGCACAATAAAATCAACCGACGCCTCAGCGAGCGGTTTGATTTCAACGACCTCTACCTTTTCGGTTGGCTTCTTGGTTGCTGTTTGTCTCATCATTCCTTCCTCTGAGCCTGACAGTGTGTGAAGCAGGAACCGGTCGGCTCACTCCGGGGCCTGCTTTGGAAAAGACAGTTACCCTCCCATCAACAAGTAATCCGCAAGCAGCTGCTTTGCCTCAGCCGCTATCTCGGCGGACTCTTTTCCGGTTCCGCCAGCGTTACCCATAATCCGCTCGAGCTTGCGCATGACCTCGGGCAGCTTGGAAAGGCCAAGCCAGATCTGGCGCATGCACGCTTCCTCGTGCTCCGATTGCTCCTGGGTCATCTTCCCCCGTCGCACCAGGTTCGGATACACGCGCTCGCGCATCCGGACCTCGCGCAGCGCCGAGGCCTGCAGCTCCAGGAAGTTCAGGCCGAACATGTCGTTGACGCTCATGCCGCTGCCTCGCTTTCCTCGGCCAGGCGGCCGGCTTGGAGCTGATGGAAGTAAATGCCGCCCTTGATGCCCACCTGGTCGCTTTCCATCGTGGCGAATAGCACCACGAGCTGGTAGCGATCCTTGATGCCGCTGAGCCATTTGAGCGCGGTCTTACGCAGCTTGGGCTGTAAGACGTCCAACCGGTCCAGGATCAGGATGCCGAGATCGCCAAAGCTGGAGATCGCTTCGGCTAGCATCGCGTCTGCGCGCCATCTCTCGGACTCGGACAGCAACGGATACCAGCGGTCGCCGCAGAAAATGGCCATATCGGCTTTCACGCGGACCTGGGGCCAACCGGTATTTACCGCGGACACGCGCAAGTGCTCGTTCAGCGGCTCCAGCACTTCGGTCAGCAGCTCGCCCGGGATGCCATCGGGCCCCAAGGCCTCGGCTAGCTTGCTCCACTTCTTGACGCGCTCGTGCGCTTGCAGGGCCTCGGTCTCAATGCGACTGGCATCCTCTACCTGGTCCTTGTGACGTTGAATGGCTTGCACCTGATCGCGAGCCGTACCGCGCGCCATCACCGCTTTTTGCATCTCGGCCTCACGCTGCTGCAGCTCATCGGCGGCGCTTGGCTCCGCATCGAACTGCACCAGCTGGTGATCCGACGAGTTTTCCCGACGCGTGTAGATAACCAGACCGCCACAATGCGGGCAGGGCAGCGCTTCGTTTGCGCGCTTGGCGGCGTTCAAGTTCTCCAGCGCTGTGGCGACGCGTTTCTCGGCTTGCTCAACCGATGCCGTGGCCTGCTCCAGTACGCCCTCTTCCAGTGGCTGCACGTCAGGCTTCCAGCTGGCTGCTTTCTTGTCGCCGTAGGTCTCGCCGGTGAGCATTTTCCAGGTACCGCGCGCTTCGGTGGCTTTACGCTTGCAATAACGTTCGGCGTCCTCGAAACCAGTCGCCGAACGCAGCAAACCCATGACTTCGGCGGAGCCCTCTGGGTCACATTCGCGCTCTCGCAGCCGCTTCATGATCTCCTGCTTCTTGGCTTTGACGCCCATTAGCTGGCGCAGGAAGACGCGTCGTTGCTCCGCAGGCAGACCGGCAAGCCGCTGCGCGTCGAGGACGTAGGGCAACGCGTCCGGCAGCTCCAGCACCATCTCCGGGGCAACCTCCAGCTCAGCCTTTGGCACCGTTCGGCTCATGCTGACCGGCTTCCCTTCATGCACCAGGCCGCACATGACCTGGCCCTTCTTCTCTCCCTCTTTCACCAGATACTTATATTGGCCTTTGAGCGCCACGCGCCCGGGTTCACCCACCAGGCAGAAGCGCAGGCCATCGGCCAAACTGGTTTTGCCGCTGGCATTCGGGCCCTTGATCAGGTGAATGACTGCGGTCGTGAAATCGATGTGGGCGTAGGCCACACCGCAAAAGCTTGTCCATCGGCAAAATTTAATCATCGGTTGCCCTTCCTCTTTCTCAGTGTTTTCCCTTGTCGTTGTGCCCAAATCTCCTCGCGGTCGATGCGTAGGTTCTCCGGTGCGGCTATCCCCAAGCGTACCTGCCCGCCCTCCAGTCTCAGCACCGTGATCGTGATGTCGTTGCCGATCTTCACTGCCTCTTGCAGCTTCCGTGTCAGTACCAGCATGCGTGTCCTCCTCTATTTCGTGACCTGCGGCTTTCAATGCGTCCTTCAGATTGGTGTAGCGACCGTGTTCATCGCCAATCACGCCGTACACCTTGGCCTCACCCTTCTTCTTGCCCCGCGTATAACCCTCGACGGTTAAGCACACACCCAGGTTTTGCCCTTCGCACTCAAATTCATAGGTGTGGAGGTAATAGCCTCCGGCGCCATCGGCGAAGACAAGGGTGCGCTGCGTGATGCGCGATCTACTGTGTAGGCGCACGGGTATGCCCGAGCACCAGGCGCTCAACTTCGGTGAGGTCCCACACCGCGACGACCGTATAAAGCGGCCCGCCCAGGTGCTTCAGTAGCGCCGGATCCTCGGGCGCCGTCAGCACCCATTGATCGACCTCCCAAAGCAGCCGGTCAGTCTGCAGGTAGCGGCCAGGCCGGAACGCCGGCGGCACGTTGGGGGCAATGGTCTGCAGGGTGCGTCCGTACTGGATAGGTTCCACACCAGGAAATGCCACGCGTTGCTGCTCTTTACCGCTGCGTTTTGGCTCCGCACGCCAATGCCGCTTATCCCAGTTCCAGAAGAAGCACACTGCGTCGAGCATTAGATGTGCACGCACGCTGCGCGCGTTCGGATGTGCCAAGGCGAGCTTCGGATGGCCCTGTTCATCGAGGCCGGCTGTCGCCATCGCTTCTTCAACGTTGATGACCTGGTGGCCCTTGGCGATGGCCTCATAAGCTCGGGCGAGCTGCAGGTCCTCTTCGTCCCGTCGCTCCTTGAGCGCTTCCCGATATTGCGCAGCGAGCTGTTTCGCCTGCTCCGCATGCATGCTGATTTCGTTCAAGTCCATGATCACTTCCTCGTGTTAGGGCCTGGGACACCTGCCGGCCTGCTTGGGCCTCATAACCCGCGACCAGGCTTCGTTACCCTCCGCCGTCCCTTCTGGCCGGTGTGTCACCGCATCACCAGCGGCAGGGCCCAGGTGTTCGGTTAATCCAAATCCCACTCGTCATCGAGCGATTTACCGCCCTCCTGCTTGGCCTGCTGTTGGTCATACTGTTTCTGCCAGGCATCATCGTCCGCAGGACTGGCCACCTGGCCGGTGCCCTGCAGCTCAGGTTCCGGTCCTTCTGGCTCTGGTTCCGGCTCCGGCTCAGGCGTTTCAGTGGCTGTCTGCGAGCGCTGGGAGATAATGCGGCGGCGATACTCGTCAGCCTCCTTCTGTCGGCCACGAGCGGCCCGAAAACTGCCCTCCTGGTGCGAAGGCATCCCCTGTTGCTTGCTCCAGCCGAACAGGAATGAGCCATCGTCTCCAACGGCTTCGCCGTACCGGATACCATCTCGGTCCGCCCAGTCAAATTTCCCGGGCCCATAGCGCTGCGGGTAATCCTCGTGAGAAGCCGGCGCCTCTTTTTTCGCCGGCGCCGTCTTGGGTGCTGGTGCACTTTTCTTGGCTGGGGCGGTCTTCTTAGCTGACGTCTCGGATGCAGGCCGCCGCGCTTCCTTAGCAGGCACCTCCGTCACCTCACGGGGGAAAATGTCCTCGACGCTTGCCATTCCATCCCTGATGCTGTTCAGCTCAGCATATAGACGCGCCATATCTGGTACGGTCCATTCTTCGGGAGCACGCTGGTAAATCCGCGTAACCCGTGTCATCTCAATACCCAGTTCCTTGATGGCGTTGATGAGATGACTGCGGGCACCTTCCGGGTTGCCGGCTACACGCGCATGCACCGAGTGCATGGCCGACTCAAACGCGAAGTCAGCCAAGGTCTGTAGAGAGTTGGTGATGACATTCCGGATCGCCTTCGAAGCACCAATCTGAAAGATCTGATCCAACCTGCGTTCTGCGTCATAGCCTTCGCCGATGTCAGCTGCTTTGCGCTGTCGAAACGGTCGCGTAAGGCTGTAGCCGGTCTCGAGATCGGTAAATCTTGCGTAAAACGTCCAGTAGTTCCCCTCGTCCGCCACTCTGATGTCCACCTGGTCGTTACCCCACTCACGAGCGCAGTCATTGGCGCCCTTAATGCTGAGGCCTTGGACGGTCGAGGTCTTACCCGTTTTCCTCTCCTTGACGGTCCACCGGTAGTAATACTTCTCGCCCGCCATCTCGGCGAGCACCTTAATCTTGTTTCGCACGTCACCTAGATCGCGCGGCTTGGCGACACGCTGTGCTGTCACAACGCCGCCAAACGTGGCAACCGAAAGACTGCCATCAGTCGGCGGTTGCGCCGGCGCTGGGGTCAGATTAGTCTGCTGGTAAGCTCGAAGGTCGACCTCTTGCGGGCCGAAGCCTTGATGCTCCAATGTCGTGGGTTCTCGCGATACCATAAGGTTCTCCTGCTTTAACGGTTAACGTTGCGTCCGCGTTTAGCCTTTTCCTCTTCCAGCTGATCCGCGTAACGCATCCCTGCTTGCCTGCCCGCTTCCGCGTTCAGGTAGTAGTTCGGTAGAGCATTGCCATCGACGGCGGCGATCACATCGGGCGCCATCGCATGAACGGTGATGCTGTGGCCTCGGTAGTTCTGTGCCTGGCCGATTTGTTTGCGCCATTTCGGTACTTGTGCCACGTGCGTCCTCCTAATCGTGGTAAGGGCAGGTATCCCAGGCCGGGCAATACTTCGGGCTGCACAGCAGGGATCCAGGGTTGGGTGGGAAACGACCCAGGCGAAAGAAGTCCCCGACAAAGTCCAAAAAGCCGGGGTGTTCCTCGGTGCCCACCAGGGCGCGGCGGGCGTTCGGAATGCCGGCCACGCCGACGCGCCGGGCGCCAGCGGTCTGCAGGCCGATAATCTCGGGCTCAAGCACCAGGGGCTTGCCGGTATTGTGTTCGGCCAGCAGCTCGTAGACGCCGAGCTGCGGCCCGTGCCGGCCTACCCTGGCCCCACCATCGCGACCAACCGCCTGGGCGCCGGTCTTGATGTCGGAAACACCCTGCCATTCCTCGCCTTGGGGTCCGTAGGCGACGCGCCGGCGATCCAGGTGGCCCGTCAGCTCCAGCCGTATGCCGGTGTCTAGCCGCACAACTAGCGGCTTTAGCTCTTCTTCAACGGTCAGGTAGCGCCGAGTTGGCGAGATGTCTGCGCAATAGCTGGTGTGGCACCAAAGCGCGATGCTCTCAGCCTCCTTGTGCGTCACATCGCTGTGCACCCAGTCCACTTCCTCGCGTGGGTGCGCCAGTAGGTCTACGGCCACCTCCGCGGCGTCGTCGGCAGAGATGTAGTTCTTATCGAGGACCGCCTGGTCGAACGCGGCGGTACTGGCATGGACAGCCGTACCAATGGCGGCCGGGACGCTGGCGGGGAGCTGCTGGTGCTGCTTGGCATTGTACCGATGCGCGCAGTCCAACAGCTCCCAGAGTGCCGAGGCCCGAATGCTGGCATCGGGGTCAAGGGACATGGATGTTCTCCAGCACGACTGCGACGCCGTGGATTTTTGGCCAATCGCAACGTGGTCCAAAGCAGCTGATGTCCTCACCCAACTCTGCGCGTTTTAGAGTGGCCGCGTGATAGATCTCGGTCGCATCCCAGTTGATAGGTAACGGTGGGGTGCCACCAGGCCCAGTTAGGGCGCCCACGTCATTGACGACCATGTAAGTAGGTTTACCTTTGTAGAGCACCTTGACGTACTCCAGGTGACCCTCAACCAGCTCCATCAGCGCATCACGCTCGGGCAAAGTGCTAGCTGGCCAAGTTTGCTCTTCACCGCCTGGCTTCAGTACATGAACAATACCCATCGTCTTACTCCCACGGCAGCTTGCCGTCATCGTCTCGTGGCCGCAGCAGGCCCTGCAGGAAGGTGCCCTCTACGCGCTCCTCCTCGGCAACTAGCTCCATACCATCGATAACCGTGAGCGGGTCGACCTCGCGCAGAAGCCCTATTACCACTTGCTTAAACATCTCATCGGGTTCCTGGTCGCTATTACGCGCAGCCTTTCGTACCTGGTCGAAATCGATGGACTGGATCAGGCGACTGATGACCAGGCCGAGCTGCTTGGCGCCGATGCGATAGCCCGCGGCCAAGAACTTTCTTACGCGCATCATCGAGCCGCCCGGATCTTCCTCGCGTTTTGGCTCGGTGTAGACCAGGCGCTTGGCGGCCAGGTCGGCGTAGTAGCGCTCGGACACCAGGCCAACGTACTGGCCCTTTTCCTCTTCCTCAGTCCCGGGCAACCAGGCGATGGCCGCTTGTGCGATCGTGAAATCGAAATCTTTAATGACGCGGTTCAGCAGCTCGTAGATTTGCTGCGTAGGGCCAGTGATTTCCTTGTCTGGCCGGTAGGTCCAGCGATGAATAAACTGCACGGGAAGCCTGGGCGGCGCGAGGACCGTGTAGGCGTTGTCGGTCGTATGCATATCCCCCTTGCGCTCCAGCGCCAGGTCTTTGGCCCACTGCTCGAGGGTGTGCATATCGGGCCCAAAGATGTCGATGTCCGAAGGCTTCTCCCTGCTGATCTGCGAGCGGACATAGCCGCCGGCGACAATTGCCCCTTTCTCTCGCATCAACTTACGCACGTCCCGCGGTATCCGCAGTACCACGTAGCTCAAATCGTCTTCCAATAAGTCTGCCATCCTCGTGTCTCCTCTATGGTTCCATGATGAAATCGGGCTTTCGGCCATGGATTTCGGAGAATGACCGCCAGCCCTTCGCTGTGAACTCGGTGCTGTATACCTCCTTGCGTGGCTGGATCGGCTGCCAATTGGCGTCGCACATCAGCCGGTAGTGATAGACGTCCAGCTTCTTGCCCATCTTGGAAAACGGGCCCTCTATCCAAAGCAGCCGCTGGTTCTCGCCGAAAAGAAGCGCCGTGAGCTCGCGGCTGATATCCCGCTGCTGGTCCGCGGGGGTCTTATCCAGGTGGTAGTAGGAAAGCGAGCAGTGGAAGCACCGGTCGTAGTCTGGGTTCTTGAACCAGCCCTCAGAGTGCATACCCGCGTCCCTGGTCAACATCATGCGGACCCAGAAGCCATCCAGGGAGAAGTCCCAGGTATAGGGGCGCAGCTGCCGCCAAGGCGTTAAGCCGTAGGAAATTTCGGCCCGTTGGGCGCGGGTAATGGCCCGCCGGACGATGGTCTGCAGCCGGAACTGCCTCCGGTGCTCAGCCGCGTGAGAGCGCATCAGTGGCGCTCCTGCTTGCCGTCGTCGTGCACAACCGTCTCAGGCCCGATGCCTGGGCCGAGCTGTGCCACCAGGTCCTCGTGCGTGTTGCCCCCGATGATGAGCACGTCCAAGCCAGGCAGGCCCATGACATCGGCGTTAAAGTGAATGGGTCGACCTTTGGCCAGCTCGCGCCAGTTCGCGCGCTCCAGACCGATAATCAGCACCTTCCTACGCTTGTCCTTGGTCTCAGCAATCGCCTTAATCATCGGCTTGCCGCCTTGTTGAACGCTTGGCGCTTGTGCCAGCGCCGGACCTCAGCGGCATCGATGCCCTCGCAGAGCTGCTCGACCATAAAGCACTCGTCCTCGCCCATCTCGCCGATGTGCACTTCCTCGCGGTCCATCTGCTCGGCCAACCACTTGTATGCCCGGTTCCGGGCGGCGTTACGGATGCGCTTACGCGCTTTATCGGACTCGGGGGTGTAACACTGGAGCTGGTCGGCGTTCTTCCACAGCTGGTCGAAGACCTCATGCGCCTTGATGCGGCAGCGCTTGACGTGGGCGCTGGCAGGTATGCCAAGGGGGGCACCGTCCGGGTGGGCGCCGTGCGCGGCCTTACATTGGGGGTATTCAGAACAGCCGTAGAACGGGCCGTACCTGGACGGTCGCAAGATCATGAATGCGCCACAGTCTGGGCATTTAAGATCGGTCCTCTCGCGGGGCATGTTTCGCATCTTCGCTTCCTCGGTATATCACGTTGTCATTGACGCGCTCTCGGGCTTCCACCATTGCGTCAAAGAGGGGTCCGCCGCATTGCTCGCGGCTCACGGCCCACGCATCGTAGGCCTGAATGAATTCGGTCATTTCGCGGATGCTTTCAGCTATCGCCACGGTCGCGTCTCCTGCGGCAAAAAAATGCCAATACCGCCAAGCCGGAAAGCATCAGTATCCAGCTCGGCGGTATGTGGCTAAGGGTGGTCACCATCACTGACCAGTTTGAATTTGGTCCTGGGCGGCTGCGTTGGCGTCGATACGCTCTCGGATCTGCGCCAGCTTGTCCGGCTCATCATCGAAGACCATGATCAGCGCCCGCTCCCGGGCCGCAGCGAACAGGTCCTCGCCGTCTTCAAACTTCTGCGCATATCCCTCGACATCGCCGAGCACCAGCTCCAGGCCGGTGAATAGGCAGATGGGCACGGCCCGCGGCCCATAACCTCGGTCGATGGCGAAGCCTAAGCGCACCTGCAAATCCGCAACCTGGTCCATCGGCTCGCGCCAATATTTCACGCGGGCGCCGGTATCGGCAGCCGTTTCCTCGCAGCGTTTGCGGTCGAACGAAAACAGCCCCCGGCAAGCCAGCGGTCGCTGCGAATAGATGCTGCACTCATGGTTGATGAGAAACGGGCAGGGGAGCTGCTTGGCGTGCCACTCTTTACGGTCGCGCACGTCGCCCATGCGGTGATGGAAGCCGCGGATGCGCCCTCGGGCCCAGTGGTGCCGCCCTTGGGTTTTTAAGCGGCCTGCCAGTAAAAATACCTCGGCAGCAGTCGCGGCGACGAACTGATGGCAGCAGTAATAGCAGCCGCGCGCACACTGCAAATCCTCGGCTCCGTCAGCGTGCTGGACGTAGTAGTCCATCACGTTCTCCGCCTGGCGGACTAGATCCAGTAGGTCAATTGCGGGCATTTCTCCCTCCTAGAGGCTCAATATCATCAGTACGGTGATGACACCCAAGGCCAAGCCGCTCCACCACAGCGGACGCTTGGTCCTTGGGTCCGTCACTGCCATACCCCACAGCACCGCGCACAGCGCTGAGAGAACCCCGCTAAGCGTCATGGCGGCGATGTCCATATCCAGGTCGTCCTTGTTCAACTTTCACCATTTCCTGCATGGTGTGCGTGATAAACGCGATCCGCTCCACTTCTGTCTCGTTGTTCATCAGTCTTTACCCTCATGGTTATCCACGTTCTTCCGTGTGCTCGTCCCACTTTGCCGTGCATGCGTCGTGCTACCTCGGCCACTACGTCCACTGGCCAACCTGTTACCAGCCAAAAACATCGCTCCATCGTTGTCTCCATGGCGCCATCCCGTCCAAAAGGGTGGCCCCTACTCCCCACAAGCTACCGAAGGATGGCGAACGGTAGCCGGCGATATGCAGGGGTAGGGGCCATTGCTCACTTGGGCTCGCGCTTGATGTAGAGCCGCCCGTCAATCTCCTCGATCAGGTCTGCGGCGGTCATGTCGGCGCGCAGCGTGTGGCCAATCGGGTCCCAGTCCTCATCGAATTCCTGGACCGTTGGGTTCTTGGCCAACCGGATATATGTGAGATATTTCGCGTACATGTCCTTGATTTCCACTGCTCAGTCCTCCGCACGTTCGCAGCAGTCACACATAGCCAGGTACGCCTTGCCGATGGCCTCGCGCAGCTCTGTGGTGCACGCCGAGGACTGGCTGTCGATGCGCAGCGTCTCGTCAATGACCTCCCAAGCCCATCGAGGGGCACAGCGAGTGACTTCCTCGTCGTCGTAGTCCTGGGGCACAGCCTTGACCTCAGTCAGGGTAATCTTGCCCTCCTTGGCCAAGGCCTCTAGCCGTTTTCTGGGATCGTCGTCAGCGCCCACATGGAACCGGGCCCAGGCTGCATCATAGTGTTCCTCGCAATAGGGCAGGCCATCGACCTCGTTGGTCTCTGACTGGCCAAAATACGTGAGGCAGTCTGGGTGTGAGCAAAGAGACCAGCCCAGGCGCATCAGCACCAGGTCCATCTGCTCGATGTGCCGCTCCAGGCGATACAGTTCCTCCAGGGCAGGGTTCAACATTGCCGTGAGGTCCACCACCGAACGCCGCAGGGCGGCGCCCTCCTCGGTCGAGGCCTCTGTGTAAAAGTGCCGCTGGCATTCGACGCAGCGAAAGCCGCCCTTGGTCGGGTAAACGCGCTCGTGGCCGCACTCGTGTTGTCTAGGTGTGAGCCTGTTCATGGATTTCTTCCTCGGTTTCTGGCAACAGCTGGTCAGTGTCCTCGAAGGACCAAATCAGCCGTGTGGCGGGCCAAACATCGCGATTGATGCATTGGAATAGCGGCTGCCCGTCTGCGCTCCTCCGCGTGTATTGCCCATCCCAATGCACCTTGGTCTCGCCTTCATAATCGATGGCTATGGCGCCCTCGGAACTCAAATAGACATTGCCAAGTGCGCAACCAGGAATTAGGTCATCGGTGCCGATGATGCGCACGCCTTCGGGTGAATACGCATGCTTATTCATCGTTCACTCCAGGCTTTACGCACGTGCTTGAGGTACTGGGCCAGGCGGTAGGCCTGCATGCTGACGAGCTGCTGGTGTGGTCTCGCCTTGTGGTCCTCGGGGTAAGCCTGGGCATTGACCACAGGCCGCTCCTCGACGCGCGCACGCGCCTGCATTTCAAGTAACAGATCCATAATCCAACTCCTTCGTGAGTCGTTGCGGTACATACGTGTCCCTTTGCTCTGTGCGGTCCTTGTCATTCTTCCACCAAGAACTCGGCAGATGAGCCCTCGCGCTCGCACGCGTTGCACAGCATGTGCTGCCCCTCGCCCGTGAACGCGTCGTGTATCTGGTCAAAGTCCTCCAGGTCGGTATAAGGCTCGTGATTGTCCGGCTGGACGAGCGTGAGCGTGACAGCACACTCCACGCGCAGGTCTGTCGAGCCACAATCGGGGCATCGGTACTGAATGACCGGCAGTATCTGCACCTCAAATAGCGGTTGCTGGTTCATTGGTCGCCCTCCCCCTTCTGCCGCAACTCAAAGCCTTCCAGGATGAGTTGCTTGGCCAGCTCGCGGGCGTCGGCTGCGTCCTTGCGCAGCTCGTCCTCGACCATGGGCAGTATTTGCTCAAGTAGGGCGCCGGCTCTTTGACTCGAAAGCCCCGAGATATGAATGGTGCGGCGCTCTGGATAGCCGCCCGGTTCGCCAGTCGTGTGGATTGCTTCGTAGCCCATCCGATTTTCACCACGCAGCAGCGCGTCGATGTATTCGGCGTGCCGCAGGTAATTTCGCGCTTTCTCAAGGTCTGTGCTTTGCATTGTTGCCATCCTCGGTTAACGGCGGGCCAGTCCCACCGCAGAGCCCCGCACGCGAGGCTCTAAGGTGAGTCCTAGCCGGCTTGCACCTCCCTCGGCAGTCGGTCCGTCTTGCCGTACCAGCACGCATTGCGCCGGCTCCAGCGGTAGCCAGCGGCCTTGAGCGCTGAGCGAATATCAGCGGTAGGCTTGTCCGGGAAAACGACCTCAGAGAAGCCTGCGCGCGTCCCAGGCCGCACGATCACGTCTGTCACGCTGTCCAGCTCGGCGGGCGGCTCGGTCGCGGGTACGCGGTAGTCCTCCATCGGCACGGCGGGGCAGTTACCCGCGTTAAGCTTCCACTTCTTGATGATCCAGCCCGTGGCGTGCACCGCTGAGCCCTCGCCGAGGTAATAGCCCCGCCCCATGCTGTATTTCTCGCGGTGCTCGTGGCCACCTTCCACCAGGGCGGCCGTCTCGGGCGCATTCCGGGCAGCCTTACGGAACTCCGGGAACAGGTCTCTGGTGTGTCTCGACCACGCCAGGATCAGCGTGCGGTCGTGCGAGCTGTGGAAGTAGTCGGTCATAATGTCCGACTCATCGACCTGATGCTGCGCGACGATCACCGCCTTTGCCCACTCGGGCATGACTGCACGAATAGCGGCCTGCTGCTCCTTGCTGATGCGCTCGTGCTCGTCCGCTTCCTGCCGCTGGCGCTTCATATCCTCGGCGCGCTTGTGCTGAGCTTCGCGGTACAGCTCGGCGCATTCGTCCTCAGTCAGACGGGGCTCGTCATCCAGCCAGCGGTGCTGAATGCCGTTGTCCATCATGGTCTCGGGCGTGGTCGTGATGTGCAGGGTGTCGTCGTAAACGATGGTGCACTCGCGGCCTGCGGGCTTCATGCCGGCGCCGATGATGAACGCCTGGGTGTTCGCTTCCTTGACGTGTACCACGGTCCCAGTCTGGTCCATCCAGCGCATACGGCGGCCTAACAAGCTATCGGTCTGGTCAGTCATTGTGTTACTCCTACTTGAGTTGGGTCTCATACGTGATGGCGGGTAGTCCCACCGCAGAGCCCCGCACGCGAGGCTCTAAGGTGAGTCCTAATCGCCTAGCCCCGTCTCGGTCATGCACCGTTTGCAGCGCAGCTCCGAATGGATCTGCTCGTTATCCAGCGGCTGCTCCAGATCTAGCATCAAGTTGTAATTGCAGAACGCGCGCTGCTCATCGCCCGTAATCGGGCTTGCGCGATGCCATTTGGTCTCTCGCTTACGCTTGGCGGGCGGATACCACACCACGCCGGGCTTGTGTGCTGGTTTTGCGCAGCCCTGCGGCTCGTTGTTCAGCAGGTCCAGGTCAACCATGCCAACCATGCCGGTGTCTTTGTTGAGCACGTCGAAGGCGCCAACCTCGGCGCCGGGGTCCAGCTGATAGCGTCGTGCCTTGCGTGCCGCGTCTTCGGGCGTGTCCGCGTCCAGGTCGATGGTCCAGGTCAAGTGATAGCGCGTCATCAGTCGTCCCCCTCGTCTAAGCTCTTAACCTCGTCCTTGGGCAGCAGCATGATTAGCTGCGGGAGTATCCAGGTCTCGATATACGGGCGTACTGCCCGCTTGTGTGAGTCCTTGACGTGGCAGAACGCGTCTCCTTCGGTCGCTAAGGCAGTCAGTCGGCGTATCGCTCGCCGAACGTGCCTGATGTCGGTCTGTGTGCGTACAGTCATCGGTTGCCATCCTCGGTTGCGCTGGACCGAAGCCCGCCAGCGCTCGGGCTTACATCAGTCTTCGGTTTCCAGCCAGGTCGATGGATCGTTGATGTCCTCGCGGTGCTTGTGGCCGCAGCGGCACACCCACTGCCCGATCTGGCTGTAGTCGATCATCATGTACTCGCCGCAACTGGGGCAGCGAGGGCGTTCGTTGGTCATTGGTCCTCCCTTGCGGCTGCCCGCTGCTCACCGTGAGCGCTGGCCATCACCTTGGCTTTCTTGATGGCGCCGGCAGGAGTACGCGCGCCCTCGATTAGCTCGGCGATATCCTTGTCGCTGTAGCACTCGATGAGGAAGTCCCAGCCCATGCCAGGCGTGTCGTAGTGCTCCAGGGCGTGGTCCTTGACGTGCTTGACCAGCTCGTCGCGGGTGTACTTGCGCTCAGTGGTGGGTTGCTCTTCCCAGTCGGCGTTAACGCGGTCCATCGCGCCCTGAGCGTCCTGCTGCTCGCAGTCGGTCTCATACACCCACACCCAGGCCTGTACCCATGCCCCAGGTATGCGGGGCGTGCTGCCGGTGCACTCAGCGCGGGAGACCGTGGCGTCCCTGTCCACGTCGATGTCGTCTTTCTCGGTATTGGGCAGGCTGCGGGCGGCCTTGCGGTATTGCTCATCAGTCGCCATCACGAGCCCTCCCCTGCAGGTCGTCGCTGGCCGTACTCGTTCGCTTTCTCCTTGCAGGTCTCGCGGGCTTTGGTCCATGCCCCGTTCAGGCTGCTCTCAAGGGCCAATGCGCCCGTGATGTGGGCCAATTGATGGACCATCAGGGCTAAGGCGGGATTGTCCTCGGTCGACTCGCCGGCTTCGCGCAGCTCGGCGATGGTCGCGAGGAGGGTGTGACAGATGCCCGAGGGGTTGCAGGCGCCATCGGAGATGTAGAGGGCGTTGTCGTACAGGTTACGCATCAGCTCGCCCTCCACGCTGCGGAAACTGACCGACCACGCGTGCGGCAGCGGTCAGCATGTTGCGGGCCATGATGAGGTTGTCAGCGGTCGCTTTGGTCTTGTGCTCGTCCTGCCGGAAGCGGTCAAGGTCCAGATTGGCGGTTGCGTCCTCCAGGTCACGGAGCACCTGGCGTATCTCGCGAATGCGGCCTTGGATGTGTGCCTTGTTGATTGCCATCACACGAGCCCTCCGTGGTAGGTGACGGAGAACTCCCCGTCCTGCTCGCTGGGGGCGATGGAGATGAGTTCGACGTTGTGGTGGTCGTTGTACTGCCAGACGTTCGGGAAGTATCGGTTGTCCTCCATCCATTGCCAGATGGCCGCGTAGTCGGGATTGCCTTCGTCATTCGCGGGCGCAATCAAGCGGCTGTGGTAGTAGGCGTTGCCGCCTGCGGAGATACCGATGTCGTCTTCGGAACTGGCGTGAAGCTCAGCCAGCTCGCTGGTTTCGAGTTGATTACTCATGAGGTGCCATCCTTCGTGAGTTGATAGGTTGTCCGGGGCTGAACTCAGCCCTCACCCCGAATATAGCAAAACGCAACAGCTAACGTCCAGCATAGCGCTACACCTTCGGCGCGATTTGTGGTAGCTTCGGGGGGCTATGAATGCACTGGAGTTTTTCAAAGAGTACGGGACCGCAGAGGGGCGGCGTGTGGCCATCTTGGCAGGCACGAGCTACGCCTATCTGTGGCAGGTTGCGCATGGTTACCGGCGGCCCTCGCCGGAGATGGCCGTGAAGCTGGAAGCTGCCTCTGACGGCAGAATGGATCGTGTCTCGCTGGTGTGGCCAGACTGGACGCGTCGCCCAAGGAAGGGCAACGGAGGCCTGGGAGACGGACAACCAACCGGACACGTCATCACCATCTGACGACCTGGAGCAAGCCTTAGTGCTTGCGCTCGCCGATGGCCGCAAGTCGATCATGCAATTGTGTGAACGGCTCGGTCTCCCTCGTTCCGAAGTTCTGATAGTGTGCCTGGCTGCCCAAGAAGCTGGATTGGTCACGTGTCAGTCCGATCAGCGTTGGGCAGCCAGTGAGAAAGCGATACGGCGCTATGACGTGCGGGTGTTCAAGGACACCAGTCCATTCCCACGTCCGAAGACCATAAGAAAGGCGCCACATGGGCTATGGGGTTGAGCGTGTAATCATCAACTGACGATGGGAGGAAGGCTCGATGCAAGAGGTCATGCACGCCGGCCTGGCAGTGGCAGGTATTGTGCTCGGGATCGCCCTGGTGGGTTGCGCCGGGCAGCCATTCACGACCTATGAGACGGCAGCAGAGCGGGTCTGGGAGGGTCCGCGCTCATGGCTTGAGGACTGGTGCAGCCAGACGCCTGAGTTCAGAGCGGCCTATGGGAGTGTCTTGGCCTATCGGCTGAGTCCGTATGTGCTGACGGCTGAGTGTCCCGTGGTGGTGAGCGACCAAGGGGGCGGGCAATGAAGAGACGCACGTTTATCAAGATTGTGGCCTCGGCTGCCGCCTTGCCTGCCATGCCCAGCCTTGCCGAGCTACCGCCATTACCCGAGACGGAGCCCGTTGTCGGTGTCGACCTGGGCAAGCCTGGAACCGATAAGACGGTCGTCACCCAAATGCGCCGCAATGAGCGCGAGCAGTGGGAGATCGAGCTGTTCGGCGAATGGCACGCGTTCGATGTCGAGCCCAACGAGGATGGTGAGCTGCGCTCGGTCACGGAGCTGCGCATGTATGCCACACAGACGGGCAGGCTACCGGATGCGCTGTGGTTCCGTGGCCCCAATGGCGAGCATGGGCAGGCGTCATTCGAGTGGACCAGTCAGAACGCGGTGCTGGGAGACACCATCGCCATCGAACCGGGAGCTGTGAGCATCACTGCGGTTTGATTGACTGTTAATTGACAGGCAATTGACATGCAGCCGGTGCAGCGCATGCAGTGGGCCATCGATTACCCAGGCCTCAGCACGTCTCAGAAGCTGGTGCTCGTCTACCTTGCCCACCATGCCGGGAAAGGCGGGCAATGCTGGCCATCGCTGTCCATCATGGCCGAGAAGCTGAACATGCAGCGATGGACCGTCCAGAAGGCTGTCCGGGCATTGGAGTCCATTGGCGCCGTTGTGTGCGTCAAGCGGTCCATTGGACGCGTCCCTAGCCGCTATCGCCTGGTGTTCGACGAAAACCTGCAACCGCCTAATGAGGAGGCAGTTGGGAAGCTGCAACCGCCTTCTGACGAGGCAGTTGAACCGCCTACTCAGGAGGCAGTTGAAACACCCAACCGCCCAATGAGGAGGCAGTTACCGCCTAATCAAGAGGCAGTAACTAGACAAGAACTAGGTAAGAAGAAGAGATCCCCCAAAGCCCCCTTACCGGAAATGGTCGCAGGCGTGAACTCCGACGCCTGGGACGAGTACACAGCGTATCGACGGGAACGGAAGTTGCCGAAGCTCAAGCCAACGACCGTGACGAGTCAATGGAAGTGGTTGGTGTCGCAGGGAGACGAGAACCACCAGGCCGCCATCATCGAGCAGACGATACGCCAGGGTTGGCAAGGGCTGTTCGAGCTGAAGACCGAACGACCGCTGAAGGGCAATGGCGGTTACCAACGACCGAGCACCATGGACCGAGCAATGGAGAGCTTTCGGCGCCATGGCCTACTAGAGGAAGACCATGAACAGACTGCAACAGATGCTGATGCGCGAGCTAACCCGGATGGTGCATCGACGACTGCGTTTCTCGCCGGCAGCCGAAGACCTCGGTCCAATCGTGGCAACGATGGAACGTGACCTGCGGCAGCTCGGCTACAACGACGCCGATTGCGACCGTCTCACGGAAGCATTGAATGCCTACGGTTGCCAGGCCGATGTGTGGCCAACCCTGAAGCAGGTGCTCGACTGCCTGCCACGTGACCCCAAGGTTGCCCGCCTGGAGCACGACAACAGGGAACAACGGCGGCAGTCGTATGCCAATGGCGTCCGTAGCCTGCGGGAGGTGTTGGCAAACACGACGCCAGGGCAGCCTGCGAAGCAAAAGCAATGAGGTCATCGCGCGCGTATGGATAGGAGGAAAGGGCTAATGGACGCCAATGGCAACGAACGACGGCGGGATTGGAGGGCTCAGGATGGGCGGAGACAGCTGGACCCGTGGGCAGGCCTTGGCCTGGGGCTGATCGTGGCCTCAGCAGCGGTCATGGTGCTCCTGGCCTGGTTGTGGTTGGCAGCTGGTGAGCCATCACCATCCAATAGCCCCGATACCCCTCCCGCTCCCAGCCATCAGGAGGGCGGGCCATCGCCGGCCAATGCGAAGCGATGGGCAGCAGCGGGGCGAAGCTCAGTGTTGGCGACCGATGGCAGGCGGAGCGCGCCGGCGGCCTGGTGGTGGTGCCAAGGAATAATCGAAGGGGGGTACCCCATCGCCGGCCACTGCAGCTGGCGCCGGCACCCCACCCCCAGGGGGGCACCCCCGCGGCGGGGCCCGTGGCCGCTGGGACCCACTATGACACGGGCACCTCTGCACACCCCATATCCCGTGCGGGAAGACTCGCGCGTAAGGCTCTAGCACACAGATAGGCGAAGCCAATGCGTATCACCATCGAAATCCGCAATCCACACACCGATTACCCGAATAAGGGGCACATCCAGCAGAACATCGATGCCTTGCGTCGGGCCATCTACCGTAACCCACCGACAGCAGCCGATGACCAGCTATTGGCCGACACCCTTTCCATCCTTGAGGGGATACAGCGGGAGCTACCCGATGGCCGATAGTGGCTTTTTCCGACACCCATGGGAGATGTCGACAGCCGAGTACGTGCGGCATAAGCAGCTCGAGGCCGAAGCGCGTTTGCTGCCTTATCGCCGCCGATTGGAGCTGCTGATGAACGCAGCGATTACTGACCTACAGAGGAAGGCTAATGAACAGCGAAGAACTGAAGGCATTGAAACCCGGCACCCATCTGCGCAGCCGCGCGACCGGTGAGCTTTACATGGTGACCGGCAACTACGGTGAGCGTGCCACAGCCGTTGCGACCGTCGACATCACGCAGCCGGTTGAGTGGGAGATTGCCGCGTGGACCACGCAGGCGATGCCCGGTCATGCCCATCTGACGGCTAATACGCCCGATGAGAAGCTGTTGTTGCGGCTCATCAAGACCCAATGGAGCGTCTACGCCCAGCTGCTCGAGGACTGGGACCATCTCATGGAGTCGAAGGCCTACGCTAAGGCCGAGGAGGCAGCCCAATGACCGACAAACCCAGGAAACCGATATTGCTCGTTGACTTCGATGGCGTCATTCACAGCTACGCCTCCGGGTGGCGGGGCGCCGATGTTATTCCTGATGACCCGGTCGATGGTGCGTTTCAGTTCCTGTACTGCGCCACAAGCCTGTTTCACGTCAATGTCTACTCGTCGCGCTCATCGGAGCCCAATGGCATCGAAGCAATGCGCCAATGGTTCGACTATCACGCGCCGAAAAACCCCGATGCGCACTTGATGACGGCCCATTGGTGGCGCACGGACCTGCATTTCCCGCGCGAGAAGCCCGCCGCGTTCTTGACCATCGATGACCGCTGTTGGTGCTTCGAGGGGGCGTTTCCATTGCCCGAAGACCTGTTGCTGTTCGAGCCGTGGAATAAGCGCAACCGCGGGGATTTTCAGCGCTGCATGGTGGCGCCGATGGCGGGCGATATGGTGTTCATTGCCGACGAGACGGCGTCTGTTGTTGTGCCAAGGGCCTTGATTGACCGCTTTGTGGCGGATCCGGAGACGAGGGAAAGCCGATGACCGACGAACGCGACGAAGAGATTGAGCGCTTGGGCGACCAATGCGAACAGGCCCGAGTGCAGCTTGGCGGATGTCTGGCGGCAGCGGAAGGAGCCATTGAAAGCCCGGCTGTGATTGGCGATTACGGCTGGTCCCCCGCATATCAGGCGGTCCTCGAGCTACGGCGCCAACACGAGGAAGACCGGCGGTTGATAGCGATGCTTGAGAAGTCGGTGGAGGACAGTACCGAGACAATTCAAGTCGCTAACCGGCTATTGGATGCGCTAAGAAGCTCACCCATCATCCGTTTCCGTTTGCCGCAGGTGCAAATACCCCTCGCCGAATGTCCGCCCGGGTTGTTCTGGCACGGCGGCGGCTATGGTTTCAAGAGCGAATACGGGTTTATGGATGACGATGAGCAGCGTAGACCGTTGGCTTACCTGTTGGACACCGGTGAGGTGTTCGCGAAGACCGGCGATACCCTGGTAACGCCGTGCAGCATCCATTACCCGTTGGCGGAAGAGGGCGGCGATGGCTGAGACCGTCACCATTCCCCGTTGGCTGTACGACTATCTGTGGAAAATCGGCGCCCAGAAGGCACCCAACACGCTCGGTGCGTTCTCCCGCGAGGAATACGTGATGGAGGTCGACGAGCTGGAGCTGAAATGCCCGATGTGCAGCGAGTACACGTGGAAAGCGCCCTGCACGGCCTACCATTGCCCGATGAGGCGACCCAATGACCCAAGCTGACGACGAGAAAGACTGGATACAGGTGCGTGAGCGCGCTGCGAAGGCTGCCCGGGAGCTGGAGAAGGCGCCCGGCGAGGATAAGTACGTGCAAGCGCTGTTGGATTACTACTACCACACGTCCCGAGTCATCAGACAGGCTCAGGACGATTAACCCCAAGGAGACGACGATGCAACAAGGCGATTTGGTACCCGATGACGACTTATCCGGCGATCTGGAGGAGGTCCGCAAGCTGTGGCTGCAGGTGGAAACGCTGAAACAGTCGCTGAAGATGAAATCCGACAAGGTCGGGGCGCGTATGGGCCTATCACGGGCCAATGTGGTCAAGCTCGTGGAGCTGCAGACCCATTTCCGCGAGTCGCCGACGCATGAGATGACCCTCGAGCTGCGCTATTTCCTGGACGATGAAGCCGCGTGATGGCCGATTGGTTCGGGAGGGCCTGGTGGCTGCCGGCAGCAGGCGTTATCGGCGTGCTGCTGCTGGTGGTCCTCCTGGCCGCATGCGTGATTTGTAAGGCGCTGATGGGCTGAATGAGTGAAGACCAGCAGGGCGGCGGCCAGCATTATCACGTGCCATGGGAGAAACGCGGCACATTCGACCCGAAAAAACACTTTCACAGCCGATACCGACGCGATGAGATGACCACGAAACAGAAAAAATCCGAAGAACTCGCAACCATGGGCTATCCAGAGACGGACATTCCGCAACTGGTGCCCGCGGCCGAAAAAGAGCGCAACGACGACCTCGCCGACGAGCTCCAGACGCTCGAGCGACGCCTGGCGCTCCCTAAACCCGAGGATATTCACGTGAAGATACTGCTATTGGAGCGCTTGCGCGCGATGGTTGCCCAGACCCTGGTGCCGGACCCGAGCGCGATCGGGCAAGAGCTGAGCGCCATTATCGAGGACTACAAGCGGTGGCAGGATAGCTAAGCCGTGATCACGCAGCGCTATCAGGGAGGGGAGAAGGCCAGGCCGTTTACGGATTTAGAGCAGGCCTACCGATGCGAGCTGTGCGGTCACGTGGAGACCCGAACTGAGGTAAAGCGATGCACGAAGCCACCCATTATGCACGGTTTCAAGGTGGTGGAGGTTGACCAACGTCAAGCAAGTGAGTTTCAGCTGTGCCTGCCGGACCAGGCGGACCGGCATTGCTGCCAGCGCTGTCTGCGGGCCCTGCAGTCGACCTTTCGCACGCCCGAAGAGACCGTTGTGGTGCGATCTCGGGGATAACAATGCCATTGGTTTGCGATAACAAAGGCAAATTGACCTGCTGCGACAAACGCATGGTGATCACGCGCACCGGCGCTGTGTGCACCGTCTGTGAGACGACCTACACCCGCGAAATCCTGAACGCCGTGGCACGGCAACGGATTATCGAGCAGCAGATCGCCCATGAGATGGCGAAGGACGAGCAACAATGAGCTGGGGCAATCGCTGGACCGAAGAGCAGCTCGAGGCCCTGGTGAATAGACGCCGGCCCGAAGAGGTCCTCGTCGACCACGTTCCACGCGGAACGAAGCTCAACACAGAGGATGTGACGCCGGCGGTGCCGAAAAAGCGCAAGGAAATCGAGCACAAGATGCAGGTGGCGCTATTCGAGCACGCCGCGCTGCACCTGCTGCCGTATCCGGACCTCGAATGGCTGCATGCGGTGCCCAACGGCGGCTTTCGGCATAAAGCGACCGCGGGCCGCATGAAAGCCGAAGGCGTGAAGAACGGCATTCCCGATGTTTTCCTCCCGGTGCCCCGGGGCGGCTATCACGGACTCTACATCGAGCTGAAAGCGCCCGATCAGCTCACCAGACCCGATCAAAACCGCTGTATCCGCTACTTGCGCGGCAACGGCTATTACGTCCAGGTCTTCGACGATTGGTATAAGGCCTGGCAATGCGTTATCGACTACCTCGAGGAGAAGCTGACATGAGTGACAAGAAGAACGCCGAGACCTACCCGGGCGGCAATGGCGAGGACCAGGCGCAGCGTGCTGCCCCGCCAAACCCGTTTGCTGACGTACAACACATCGTCTCGTTCACCGGGCCTGACGGCACCGACATTCGCTGCGTCGTGCCGCAAATCGTGGCGCTCAGTACCCGCAAACCGCAGGACGCCGGCGAGAAATGGCACGAGGATCCGCCTGAGCAGCGGCGCGTCGAGTTCACTATTCACAGCCTGGGGCTCAATCAGACGCTACTGCTGAGCCTGGCGGAAGCCAAGAAAGTCGCCGATGACATCACGCAGCGTATCAACGTGTGGTACCACTGGAGCGTGACCACGCCGAAAGGCCTGCTGCTGCCGCCGCCGCACGTGAAGATAGGCCCTGAGCCGGACATACAGTTGCCGGACGAAGACACTAAGCCGAGCTAGCGTGTATTCGCTTGCAGGCCCGATGGTCGACGCCCGACGACTGTTGGCCAAGATGAGCCCTGGCACGCAGCAGCTAACACGCAGCACAGGTGGTGATCCAAACGCACTGAGCCAGTCTGACGTGTCGCTTGCTGCAGGGCGCATCAAAGAGCCATTGACCTACCGCTGGATCGTCTACCGATACGGCGGGCACGACCGTGACAGCGACCGGCAACGGTTGGAGACGTCCATCGTTTGCGAATTGTCGCGTTGGGCCGTGCAAGAGCATTGGCGGATGCGCAAAAATAGGGGCGGTCTGGGTAAGGGCCGACTGCAGCGCTTTGCCGCGCTTTGGATCGCCGAAGCGGCGCACCCTCACCGATGTCCCAGCTGCAAAGGCAGCGGCCAGCAGCTCGACACGGATACGCACCGCCACGTCTGCTGCCAGCAATGCGGCGGCAATGGCACCATCCGCTGGAGCAACATGCAACGGGCCCGCTGGATGGGGATCCGGCACTCCGCCTGGCAGAAGACCTGGCAACGGCGCTATGAGCGATTGATGCAGCTAATGAACGCCAAAGAGGCTCACGGATTGCGCATCGTCGCTATCTTGCTTAGCGACCCGCTTGACTAAGTGGCGGAAATGGCGCTACATTTTCCCAGGATCGCAGACGAGTCCCCCCAAGACTTTACCTGCGAAGTGAAGCCACCAGCCATGAGTCCGGAGCTCGTCTAGGCGGGCTCCGGCACCCAATCAAAACAAGCGGTTATGGCCCATCTCGCCACCAAACCTATTCCCGACGACCTGTTTGCTGAGCAAGGCATGGGCAATTGGCAGGCACGCGTCGGCCAGATCGACCATGTGCTGGCCAGCATCGTTGACGAATTACGAGGCCGGAACAACCGGGATGTTGCTCTGGCGGTGACCAAACTTCAGGAAGCGCAGCTGTGGCTGGCCAAGAGCCTATGCACAGATGACCGGCTTCCGGTGCCACAATCCAACGACGACGACGAAGTAAAGCGCGCCTAGCCTCCCCGGGACGTATATCCGGGGTAGCAAAGCACCTCGAGACGGCAGTCCGTGGCCCCTGGACCGTCAGCAGCGCATAGCTCAAGAGGCAGCCGTAAGTTTAGGGGAAGTCCGGAGTCTGCCGATCACAGGCTCCGGGCGGATCCACATCCCATGTAAGGGGGCGGTATAGCTGAGGGTATGCTATGCGGGTGAGTCCGGGTAAAGCCCGCTGTCCAATGCCAAGCCGGACCTGCTGCCGCCTCCGTAACTCTCTGTAGGTAGTGATGCACGGATGGAGAGGCGAGCTAAGGATAGCTCACGGTTGTCAAACAGGCCGGGGTGCTCCCGCTGTCCATCGTTGGAGCGGGCTCCGCCCCGGCCGCTCCGTGTTATGAGGGGTCCAGAGCGTGTACCGACTGACACGGGCACGTGCTGGACATTTTCCTTCCTCGGTGTGACCGCACAGCGCTCGGACCCCTCACCATTCGGCTGCGTGATCCACGTCCATTTGAGCTAAGGGACTAGTTGGTACGATGTCTTCAGGGAACTCGTCGCAGAACGATAGCCAGGAGACGACGATGAACGAGGAGCGCCGCAGAGTGGGCCTTTTCGAGAGACGTCTTCAGACCTTTGTGATCATGATTGCCCTCAGCGTGGTTAGCTGGGTCGGCTATCAAACCCTAGAAACCACCGTGAAGCTCGAAGGCTTCACCGCTGAATTTTCCGGCAAAGTTGAGCTGCTGACCGAGAAGATTGGGAATTTTGTCGACCGCGCAAACGATCGGCATGACGTGATGGAGCAACGCTGCAAGGTCGCGGAAGACCGTATCACGAATATCGCCTCACGGGTGCGACACCTGGAAGAACGGGTGCTCGCGTATGAATTCAACTGTGAAGGAGCAGACCCTAGTGCCGAGTACAAGCCGAAAGCAGGCGGGCAAAATGGCCGGCTGCTGTCACAATCCCGGCGGGATGGAGGGTAAATGCCCGCCTAAAGAGGTCGCCTGCGAATTCAACCGGGCTGACATCGGCGTCTGGTTCGACAAGAAAGACACCGCCGAGAAAGGCCGCGCCAAGAAGAGGGCGAAACGTGCCTAAAGGCAAAGGCGAAGTCAAAGACCAGTACGGTCTCTATCCGCCCTGGCGCGAGGTCTGCGAGCATTGGCTTGCGGATCCGGAGCGCAATCAGACCCGAGCTTGGGGCAAGGTCTACGACCCCAAGGACGAAAAGCAAAAAAGCACGCTCGCCCCGCACGCCTCCCGGTTCTTCCGGCGCAAGGAGGTACAAAAGTACCTGCAGATGCGCATCGAGCAGATGATGACCAAGTTCCACGTCACCCAGGAGAACATCATCCGGGAGTGGGGCTTTATCTGCTTCTCCGATCCGCGGCGCTTGTTCGATGAACACGGCCAGCTGAAGATGCCCGCTGATTGGGACGATGAAGTGGCCGCGTCCATTTCGTCCATCAAGGCCAGCACCGGGCGCGATCCAAACGGCAAGATCGAGCATCTGAGGGAAATCCGCTTCTGGGACAAGAACAAGGCGCTGGGGGATGCCGGTCGGCACCTGAACATGTTCAAGCTCGATAGCGAGGCCGCTGCGCCGAAGATCGTGCCCGATCGGCTGAACGCTGCGCAGAAGAAAGCCGAAGAGAAGCGTGCACAGCTCAAGCTCGTCGACGAGTCCTGAAGCTGATCGGCTTCTGGCGCTGCAGTATCAGCGCGACCATCCTGAACAACAACCCAAGCCCGCCAAGAGCGCCGAAGAGCTGCTAGCCGACGAGATCGGCGAATTCTTCGACGATCCGCTGGGCTTCGTCTACTACAGCTTTCCGTGGGGGGAAATCGGCACCGAACTCGAAAACGAGGACGGGCCCGATGATTGGCAGGCCCGCGTGCTCGAGGACATTCGAGACGGGCTGCTGACCATCTCAGAGGCCATCCAGATTGCCGTCGCAAGCGGCCACGGTATCGGCAAAACGGCCCTGGTAGCCTGGATCATCCTCTGGTTCGTCTCCACGCGGACCAACCCGCAGGTGGTGGTGACAGCCAACACCAAGGAGCAGCTGACCAACAAGACGTGGCGCGAGCTCGCCAAGTGGCACAAGCTGCTGGTGCACACGCACTGGTTCAAGTGGACGGCGACCAAGTTCTTCCTTGACGGGCACAGGGACACCTGGTTCGCCTCCGCCGTGCCCTGGAGCAAGGATCGCTCGGAGGCATTTGCCGGTACGCATGAGCGCCACGTGCTCATGATCTTCGACGAGGCCTCGGCCATCGACGACAAGATCTGGGAAGTGGCCGAAGGCGCCATGACGACGCCGCAAGCGATCTGGATCTGCTTCGGCAACCCGACCAAGAATACCGGAAGGTTTAGGGAGTGCTTTCGCAAGTTCCGCCACCGCTGGCGGACCTACCAGATTGACAGCCGCACGGCCAAGAAAGCTGACCGCAAGAAGGTGGATCAGTGGGTCGAGGACTACGGCGAAGACTCAGACTTTGTCCGTATCCGTGTCCGTGGCGTCTTTCCTCGGGCCGGCTTCAACCAGCTCATTGGCTACGACCTCATCATCGACGCGCAGAAGCGTCGGGCCGAGGGCTACGACCTGGCGCCGAAAATCATCGGGGTCGACGTGGCCCGCCATGGCGACGATCAGACCGTCATCCTGCGCCGGCAGGGTAACAAGACCTGGCCAGCTAAGAAGTTTCGCGGCAAGGACACGATGCAGGTGGCCCGCCTGGTGGCCCTCGAGATCCAGGAATGGCAACCCGACGCGACCTTTGTCGACGCCACCGGCCTCGGCTGGGGCGTGGTGGACAAGCTCCACGAGCTCCACTTCGACGCAACCCCGGTGCAGGTCGGTGAGCGTGCCGACGATCCGGAGCATTTCTTCAACAAGCGGGCTGAGTTGTGGGTGCGCACGCGAGACTGGCTGAAAGACGGCGGCGAGATCGACAGCGAAGACGGCGAGCTGGAGGACGACCTGGCCGGTCCCGAGTACGGCGTCGATGAGAAGATGCGCACCCAGCTGGAGAAGAAAGAGGACATGAAAGACCGCGGCTTACCAAGTCCGGACACGGCTGAGGCCCTGGTGATGACCTTCGCCGAGCCTGTCGCCGTGTCGCGCCGCACTAGAGCGAGCCCCGGTACCCGTGCCAGCTGGAGGGTTGCGTGAAATCTATCCTGGTGCCGCCGACCGACACAGAGGTAACCGTGGATTTGAGCGACGCTCTGAGCGGTGACGGTTACAGCTTCCTGCAGGTGCACATCACCCTGCGTGACGACCTTGGCAACGTTAATGACTTTCCAGGCTCGGGCAATTTGGCGGTGACTGGCAAGTCTTTGCATGCGGAAGCGTTCGTGCCGACTTGTGGCGGGCATATCTGGCTGCCCGAAGGCTTGGAACGTTTGCAGACCATTTGCCGAATTCTGGAAGCCGTTCGCTTCACGCCATCTGCTCTGCCGGCTAACTGGACCTACGAAATCGCCATCACATTCGGTCGATGACTGGAGACCCACATGTTTTCTGCCCTTGTTAAAGCCACTGATGCTGTCGCCACACTCAGTCTACGTGAGGCGCTACGGGGTGATGCTCATAGTTTCCTGCAGCTGCAGTTCACCGTGCGCAACGACTCAGGCGCGATTGCGGTACCGGGGACCGGCACGCTGACGGTGAAAGCCAAAAGTCTGCATGCGCCCGCATTCTTGCCGGTCACAAACGGCAACGTCGATCTCACCGTGGATCAGAACTGGCTGCTGTATATCGACCGCATCTTGCCGGCTGAGCTGGAGTTCACACCGGCAGCCCTGCCCGTCAACTGGACCTACGAGGTCGCGGTTACGCAAGGACGATGAAACGACCGACGCTATTGCACGCACGTTCGCGTGACGGGCTTATTGGCTTACGTGGATTTGCGCTAGCCCGTGCTGGCGCTGCACCAGGCGAGCAAATTTTACCGGGTCTCGAGCTAGACCTGCGCTCAAAACTGCTGGGGCGCGAAGGTTTTCAAGACATCGCTGATCGCAGTCATCTTGGTATCAGTCAAGGCGGCTCATGCTTCTCGTTTGATGGTATTGCAGACCGCGTGAACTGCGGCAATCCGGCGCACTTGCAGCAGACAGGGACGTTGACGATTTGCGGATGGGCGAAGTGCGCAACGGCTCAAGCCAGCAAAGCGCTGTTTGCTAAGTATGGGGACGTTGTTGGCGACCGCGGTTTCCGACTCATCACGACTGGTGGAGGCGCACTCAGGTTTCAGGCATCGGAAAATGGAACCGACACTTGGAGTGGAACGTCAACGACCTTTATCTTCGGGGGTGAGGACATCTGGCACCACGTGGCCCTCGTTTTCTCGCCAAGCAATTATTCCGATCTCTACATCGACGGCGTCAGGGTCGTAAACGACACCGTCAGCATCCCTGCCTCAATCTACAACACTACAGCCCCCGTCATTATTGGCGCTTGGGGAGGTGGCGGCTCTGGCAACTTCGCTGGTGAATTGGCCCACTGGGCGCTGTATTCCAAACTGGCCAGCGCCGAGGACATCGAATGGGCCTATCGACGCAGGAAACTACCTCACCTGCGTTTTGGTAGCGCTTTGCAGAAGGAAAATTGCAAGGGAGATTGGCCGTGCGATCAGAATTTCAGCGACGCGCTTTTTACATTCGTGCCGGACCGTTCGTTCGGTGATTTTGGTCCCAATTTCATTGACCAGAAAGAAACTGCAGTCAGGGTTAGCGGCACAGCTGCATTTGTTGATCACGGCGATGGAACTGTCACAGCTACAGCCGATGGCACTGACTCGACAATCAGGGCGCGATTTCCTTTAAGCAATTTCGAGGACGGCGAACCTTACGAAGCCATCGTGCAGGTAACGGCCAGCTCTTTGATTGGAACCGGTTATATCGAAATAGATGTCGTTGACGGTGTTGTTGCAAAAAGACAAACAGGCAACGCTCTAGTCGCATTGATTACGAGCGGTCGCAAAGCTACCTACGACAATACTTTCCGTTTTATTGATTTCAGGCTAGGGGGCGGGAACACCGGCGGCTCCGTAACTTGGCGCTATGATGCAATTCGCAAAGTCATCGGCTCTGGTCGCGGTAGCCACGCAAACAACGTCTCAGCCGGCGCAACTCCAGTCGTATTCGAGCCTGACATTCCGCAATTAACGGAAAACGGTTTCAACCTGATATTACGCGGCGATGGAGTAGATGACGTCTGGACCGCGACGAACCCGGCTTCACTGAACTTCAATTACAACGACGCCTTTACGGTTAGCTTCCTGGTTGAAACAGAGGCATTCGGTTTGGGCGTTCTGGGTAAGCGCGGCACCATTGCACCATTTCGAGGTTGGGGTATCGGCCTAAATTCAGATCAGAGAATTGTTTTCTATCTGACCAACACGTCTGGTACTGCCGAGATCATTCGCCTTGCAAGCCCTGTGGGCTCAATCTCGGCAAGGCAGGTCTACCATGTCATCGTTACCTATAACGGGAATGGCGTCGCTGGTGGAGCAGTTTGTTATTTAAACGGGATTGCTCAAACAGGAACGACGCAAGCAGACACTCTTGGCTCGAATGTTACGACAAGCACCAGCGATTTCACGATCTACCGCCAGGGAAACAGCGCGCGGCACAGAGGTATTCTTGCAGAAATCTCCGTAATCCAAGGTGCTTTAACGCCGGCGCAAGCCTCTGAGCTATACAACCGAGGCGATCCTATCGATCCTCACCTCCTTTCAGGTTCGCCGACAGTTCTGGGTTACTGGCGTAATGGTTGGGAAACGCCTGTAGGAACCATTGAAGATCGCTCAATGAGCGGCATTAATCTTACTATCAACGGCTCGCCTGACAGACTCATTCTTTCTGCACGTCCAGACAATTCCAGTCGCGACGCCATGGGCGGATTTATTTTGCAGCGCGACAACATGGGCTTTGCTGATAATTTGCCACCCGCGCGGGTAGATGTTTTGGGTCAAAACGATGTCGCTGGGTCAGAAGAAGAGACTTGGTGGAGCAGCGTTAATCCCTCAGTGACCATAACGGGCAGTGAAGCAAAAATAAATCACAGCGGGGCCTTTCAGGCGATGCTGCAACGCGGTGGGCCCGGTTTCTACGCTGACGACATTTTGACCGTTGGTGCTTATTACGAGGTTGTCGCTGATGTAATCGAATTCACATCGGGGAATTTAGCGAGATACGTTGGCACCAACAACCTTGGGAACATGAACGCCGTTGGGCGCTTCGTGATTACAGGCGAGTGTCAAACTGATGGTCGCTTCCAGTTTGCTACCAACGCGTTCGTCGGCACCATCGATCTAAAAACTCTGCGGGTGCGTTACATCCCGTTGCCTGACTTGTTTGCGAGCGGTGGAAGCATATACGGCTGGGCTTTTGCGCGAGGCGTGGGTGGTGGTGGTCAGGGTCGTTTGATTGACAAAGCTTCTGGCTCTACCCAAGGCTATTTCTTATCCCTTTATGACCAGCTCACGGGCCTTGCGAAGCTCAACTTTCAGCGTAACACCAATAATACTCCGGGATTGTGGCGTACAACAGCTCGAGATGTAATTTTGGGTTTGCCGTTCTTTTGGGGCCTAACGTATACCGACGGGGGTGATCCCACCTTCTATCTCGGACAAAGCACCAGCTTCTTCGTGCGAACCGTTGGTTCTGGACTTGATGAAGCTGTCACGCCGATTGGTACCTACGACGCGAACGTAGACGTAATCGCCCGCATCGGAAATCGCCAGGTTCCAAACACAGGCTGGCACGGGCAAATTTACGAAGTAAAGGCCAATAGGTACGTGATGACCGAGGACGAAATGCGTTCCCTGTGGGAGTTCGGCCGTTCGGAGTACGTGTGATGGCTGAGATGATGTCCCGCGAGCAGCAAGAAAAGCTGCTTGATGATATTCGCTGGGAACCGGAATGGCGCGGCGTCGCGGACCGCGAGTGCGAATACTACGATGGCAATCAGCTCGACAGCCACACGCTGATCCAGATGCGCGACCGTGGCGTGCCGCCCCTGGTGCGCAACCTGGTGGGCCCGACCATCGACGTGGTCCTCGGCATGGAAGCCAAGAGTCGGCGCGACTGGAAAGTGACCGCCGAGTACGAAAAAGACGCCGACATGGCGGAAGCGCTGAACATGAAGCTTAAGCAGGCCGAGCGCACGTCACGTGCCGACCGCGCCTGCTCCGATGCCTATGCCGGTCAGATCAAGGTGGGCCTCGGCTGGGTCGAAGTCTCCCGGCACATGGATCCGATGCAGGGTCGCTATCGCGTGACCTCGCCTCACCGGCGCGAGATGTACTACGACTGGCGCGATCAGACCACAGATGATCATGAGTCTCGTTATACGATCCGGCGCCGCTGGTTTGACGTGGACCGGCTGAAGCTCATGTTCCCCCGCCACACAGATGTAATCGACCGGGCGTTCAACCTCTGGGCGGATTGGGACGTGCCCTACTACTGGCAGCATGGCTACCAGGCCCTCCTGGGCCGCCAGGACCTCGTGCGCGAATATGAGGCATACACGCGCATGAGCCTCGAAGAGCTGGAGTGGCGCCAGTACGAGCGGCAGCGCATGGCCCTCTACGAGGTGTGGTACCGGACCTGGAAGAAAGCGGTGATCATGCTGCTCCAGGACGACTCGTTCATGGAGTACGACCAGCGCAACCCGCGCCACGTCCAGGTCGTCGGCATGGGTATCGTGCGCCTGCAGCCGGCGCTGATCAGCAAGGCGCGACGCTCGTTCTGGATTGGCCCGCACATGGTGGCCGATCAGCCGAGCCCCTACCCGCACAACAAATTTCCTTACGTGAAGTTCTGGGGTATGCGGGAGGACAAGACGGGCGTGCCGTATGGGCTGATCCGGCGCATGATGAGCCCCCAGGACGAGGTCAACACGCGGCTTTCCAAGATGATGTGGCTGCTCTCGGCCAAGCGCATTATCGCCGACGAGGATGCCGTGCAGATGGACGTGGACGAGCTGCTCGAGGAAGCAGGCCGCCCGGACGCCTATATCCCCCTGAACAAAAACCGGCGCAACCGCGGCAGCGTCGAGCAGGCGATCCGCATCGAGTCGGACTTCCAGCTCTCCAAGCAGCAGTTCGATGTGATGAAGGACGCCACGGTAGCCCTCCAGGACAGCGCCGGCGTCTACCAGGCGATGCTCGGCAAGGAAACGGTGGCCGAGTCCGGAGTAGCGATCAACAGCCTGGTGGAGCAGGGCAGCACCACGCTCGCCGAGATCAACGACAACTACCGCTATTCGCGCGTCGAGGTCGGTGAGCGCTTATTGAGCCTGGTCAAGGAGGATGTGGCGCCCAATACGCCCGTGGACATCGAGCGCGAGGGTCGCAAGACCACCGTCGTTCTGAACGGCATTGAGTACGACCCCGAGACGGGCTTCCGGTACCGCACCAACAACATCTGGAACACACGCAGCAAGGTTGAGCTGGAAGAGGTTCCGAACACGCCGACCTACAAGGCTCAGCAGCTCCAGCAGCTGACCGAGCTAACCAAGGCCCTGCCGCCCGAGATCCAGCAGGTCATTATCGACATCGTCGTCAAGGCCACCGATCTGCCGCAGCGCCACGAGATTGCCGACCGGATCCGCAAGCAGCTCAACATCGGTGACGTGGAACGCACGCCCGAAGAGCAAGAGCGCCTGGACCGTGATCGAGCCCTTTTGGAGCGCGGCGCCGAAGCCGAGATCTCCGAGAAAGAGTCGGTGGTCAAGGAGCGCAACGCCAAGACCGAGGAGACTTTGGCCAAGGTTGAAAAGCTGCTCTCCGAGCTGCGTGACAGCGATCGGCAGCTGGGCATCAAGGAACGCGAGCTTGCGCTGAAGGAAGAGCAGAACCAGCAGGCGCGGCTGAAGCTGGAAGTTGAGCGTGATGCCAAGGTAGATGACGTCAACGTGCGGCTTCGCCAGATCGAGGGTGACCTGGAGATCCGACGCGATGCTGAGGACCGCGATCACCAGCGCGAGATGCGCGAGCTGGACCAGCAGGAGACGCAGAACAAGCGTGAACATGACCTCGAGCTACGCCGCATTGCTATCGAGGATAAACGGGTTAAGCAGGAAGCCGAGCAGGCCAAAGCTGACCGCCAGGCGCAGAAACAGGCCGACAAGGAGCAGAAGACCGCCGAGGCTCAGTCTGCCGCAAAAACCGAAGCTGAAAAGCCGTTGGCGCCCGTGATCAACCTAGCGGTCAATGCGGCGCCGGGACCAACCAAAAAGACCGTGCAGATAGTCCGCGGCGAAGACGGAAGTCTGACCGGTGAAGTGACCGAGCAACCGGCTGAAGACTAGAGCAATGGCGAGCATTAACCACCTACGATTTTACTGGCTGATCAAGTCAGACCGCTTCACAGCTGCCTACGGAGGTGCTGCGCCCAGCGAGGTGCTGATGCCAGCGCGCTGGAGTCTGCCTCTGGCTGTGGGTGATTGGACCTGGGATAACCCAGGCGGCCCCAAAAGCACCCGCCTCCCTATTTTCGGCGCGATCCAAGACCCGGCAGAAACCGTGGATCCTGCTGTTTGGTACAAGCGCGCCAGCTATGACGCAGCGGTTTTCGGCGATCCCTCCGGGCTGCATGGTGCTCAGTTCGGTCCAACCCCGCTTGGGCCCACCCTGCGGCATGTGGCGAGCGGTAATGAGTATTACGTCGCCTCGATGGTGGCGCCGCACTATCCCGACATGATGCCCAAAGCTGATGCCGACACAGACGGCTTTTTCGAGACCGTCTGCGCCTCCATCAACCAGGGCGACAGTCTGGTGACGCAGATGGCGGCAGGCGTGACGGGTAGCTATTTCGGCTACTTTGATTGGCACCGCAATCTGGTGCCGCTGTTCGGTACCACGCTCGAGCTGCTGACTGACGCCGGTATCTGATGCCTGGCACCTTCGCGATCACCAGCACGACGATCAATGCGTGCGATGCCACCACGGGCTGGTCCAACGACTTAAGCAACTTCCAGGTCGGCGACAACTTTACCGACAACCGACGCCAAGGTTCTAACCTGCTGGAGTTCGATTACAACTCCACGGGCTGGCGGTACATGCGCCCGGCGAGCGTCACTGCCTTCAACATGCTGCAGAACCACATTCGGCTCTTCCTGTACTACACGTCGAAGGCCGAGGTCGTCTTCGCCGCCAGCAACAGCGTGGTGCTCCGTGTCTACTCCGACGCCACGCCCGGAACCAACTGGGCCGAATGGGACTTGACCGGCCACACCAACCCGGGCCTGTTTCCCAAGCTGGTGGCCGACTGGAACCGCTTTGCCATCTCGGGCAATAACCCGACGCGGACTAACGGCACGCCGCCGACCTACACGGCCATTCAGAACGTCGAGCTGCGGGTTAACTACAACTCCGCCAACAGCTCGAACGATCCCGACATCGGCATCGACTTCTGGTACTACAGCTCCAAGGTCACGGTTACCGCGGGCACCAGCGTTTCGCCGGCGGATTTCCCGTCGATGCAAGACTGGGACGACGTTGGGGCCAATCCGGCAACGGACCCTGAGCAGGCGGTCATCTTCTCCGAGGACGTGTTTGTCCGGCTATGGACGGGCATCGACTTCGGCAACGGGAGCACAGCGACCTATTTCGCCAGCGAGAACGAGTTCATCTTCATCGACTCGTTCAGCCAGGATCCGATCACCAGCTGGGTCGTCACGAACAACGCCACGCTGCGCCTCGGCAAGCTGGACGTGCAGACCCAGGACAGCTACCCGATCAACGGTTCCTCCTGGGTGGTGCGCGAGAACCCACGGGACGGCCAGGCGGTTACCCCGGATGTAGACCTCACGGTCAACTCGGGCGGCACGCTCGAGGCCTACGCGACCAAGTTCTTCCGCGGTCGCAACATGACCATTAACGGCGACTGCGACATCCGCGACTGCGATTTCGACAGCTGCGAGTCGGTCATCCTGAATAACAGCAGCGCCGAGCTGCGCAACACCAAGATCCACGATGCGCGGGGCAGCGGCTACGCGGGGGAGATCCAGACAGCGCCCAACGTGCTCGAGAACGTGCGTGTGTTCAACAACACACGGGGCATGCACTTCAAGGCGACCATGACGGTGGACGGCTACGAGGCCTCGGACAACACCTACGACCTGGTCGTCGATAACCTACTGACCGTCACCCTGGTCAATTCCAGTTTCGATAAGGACAAGATTTTGCAGGTATAAGGAGCATCCATGGCAACGATCCAGAGCAACATCAACAACGTCTGCCGCGAGGTAGAGCGCTTCCAGCGCGTCGTGCGCTTTAAATTCAATCGGTTTAACGCACGCAAGGACAGCGCGGTGTGGACCGGTAACGAGCCCGCCATTCAACAGCTGTATCAGGATGGCTATCAGATGGTCACGCAAGTGCTGGCGACGATGAATGAGATCCACGATCTCTTTTTGCTGCCGTGGGCCACCAAATGGACGCTTACGACGCCGACAGCGCTCGGCGATCTGCAATCCGGTAACGAAGACCTGAAGCGCTTGTACGTGAGTAAGGTCGATGTGGACGGACCCTGCACCAATCAGGGCTATACGGCTGAGGATTACTTGGCCGGGCCGACCTATGCCGACTCGTTCTACCAGGTCTTCTCGGACCTGGGATCGGACGCCAATGCCATTGCGGGCCGCATGGAGTATTGGATCGAGGACGAGGTGCAGCCGAAGTTTCCCGATCAGAACGCCAAAGAGCTGGCGCCCATCCTGGAGCGCATACAGGGCCTCGCCTTTCAGTTGCGCACGTACATGGTAGACGTGATGTTCCAGGACGCCAGTCGGCGCAGCGTCACAAACTACGACATCTTCGAGCTGGGTGAGGCTGTGTACGGACGCAAAATCAAGAAGGTCGCCGGTGGGCTTTATCTGCTTAACGCGGATGCCACGTGCTCCAGCGGGCCGCAGCTGGATCCCATCAATACCAAGGTCGACATCATCGGCGATCTGCCTGCGCTGGTGGCATGACTTTTGACACGCCCGCTCAGCTGTGCGCGTGGTATTACGACCACTTGCACGTGCATTGCGGGCAAGTGCGGGCCAAGGGCTTCGCGTGCCAGCAGTGGTTACGCAAACGCGGGCCCTGGTGGGAGCAGTTTCGTAATCTGGCCGCCAACATCACCTTCACCATGAAGGGCGGGCGGACCATGCTGCGTCTTGGCGCCGAGCTGATGGATAAAGCCGGTTGGCCCTACGAGCCGAAGAAATGGCCGCCCGAGCCCATCTATGCCAACTCGCTGGCCCTGAACGAGGTGCTGTGCAAGCGCTGCCGAAAAGCACCCTATGTCGAACTGAATTGGCTGGCATTACCCGAAGATGAGGCCTTTAACGCGATCTACTGGGGCTATATCCAAGATGGACGCGCGGCGATGGCTTACATGGCACAGCTGCAAGATTATATCGAGCACAAAGGCTGGCACGGCGAGCTCCCCCTTGAGATGTTCGACTTCCAGATCCGCGACGTGCAGTCGCGCATTCAGTGGGGCTGGCGCTGTGCCGAGGCCAGCTATCTCGGCGCGCTGACCACCCACCAGGTCGGCCACGATCGAGACGTCCTCGAGATGCAGGCCAAGCGGGCAGTCCTGGCACGGGCCAAGGATCTGACTCCCGACCGTCAGCTCTGTGACACCTGCCGAGCCAAGGTCATTGAGACGTAATGGCTGCCACGGTCCTCGAGATGTATACCTGGCGTCCCACGGTCAGGCGGGCCAGCACGGGCGCGGCCATCTCCGGCGTCGACGTGCACGTATGGGACGGTGCCACCACGCCCGTCAAGGTGGTCAATGGGCTGACGACTGATGCGAACGGCCAAATTGCCGAGCAGACGTTGCAGAAGGCCAGTCACTCGGTCGCGGCGGCGGTCACCACCACGACGACCACGACGCCGCATCTAGCGCGGTTCGTTAAATTTGGCGAGGTGGCCATTCAGTTCGGCCAGAACATCCAGGCCGCAGTCGAGCCGACCTTCTACACCGACACGCAGACCAACCTCACGGAGACCAACAAGGCCACGGTTCTAGGTTGGACCGGTATCACGATCAATCACCCACCGACTGAGTCGGTGGTACTCACAAGCAACTGGTCGATCACGCAGCTTTACGACCGACTCCAGGCAGAAGCGGAAGACTCTCCGCAATATGACTTCCTGGAGATCATGAACACAGTCGATAAGAGCACCTTCCTGATGTACTACAGCCTGGAGATCCAGGGTGCATCGGTGGTTTTCTCGGGACTGAACAGCACCATTGCCCTGCAGGCCGACACGGATGTGATCCTGTCCACCGGTGCCGTGGCGCAGAACTTACGCATCGTGCCAGACACGGGGCGGCTTTTGATGACGACAGTGGTCAACCTGACCAATGTCGATTGCACCGGTGTCATGGAATTTACGGTGGCCGGCACTTACGACTTGACGGACTGCCAGATCGACGAAGTGACGAACACAAGCGGGGGCGCAGTAACAATCAACTTGCTCGGGACATCCAGCATCACCACCAACACCGGGCCGAACATCACGATCAACCAGTCGGTTCCGCTCAAGATAAAGGTCATCGACAAAGACACTGGCCTTCCGCTTGCCGATGCGCGCGTCAGGTGCCTTAAGGACTCGGATAAATCGGTGCTGCTCAGTGGTGACTGTGATGCGAGTGGCGAGATATCGGGCAGCTACAGCGGAACGACTCCAACTGATGCTGTTGGTTGGGCGCGTGAAATGAGTTTGACGGGCACGGACTACCACCAGGAAGACTTTACCGCGGTCGTCAAACCGAGCAGCGGTCTGGATCTGGTCGTGGCACTGAGGCCGGTCACCGTTTAAAGGGAAAATTCAATGGCTATCTATGACAAAGACGCAGATGCGGCAACTGCCGTCAACGCGTTCCTCGCCCAGTTTAAGATTTGGGCCAACGGCAATGTGACGTTTGTCTCTGGCACGGATACCTTTCATGTCTGGTGGCTGCACCGCGCGCTGCAAAAGATAGCCTGGGACTTAACGATCTCCGGTGACGATGAGATCAACCTGTCCAAGCCCAACCCAAGCACCTCAGAAGCGCTCGGTACCATCATCACTCTGCTTGACCACACCACCGATTACAGTGTGCGTTACAACATCACCGATACGGTGGCCGAGTACCTGTTCGGGGGCTCGGTTGAGCAGCAGAATGCGTCCGCGCAACTCGAGGGCTACTACGGCCTGCGAGTGCTCGGCTCGGTCAATCTAGGCACCACCGAGCTGCAAATTCTGCAGAATGGCGCCCTGCTGACGTCCCACTGGGGCACCGGCAAAAACCAGACCGACGCAAACACGCTTCTGAGACTTCTGATTAAGGGTAAATCGGCCGGCGCCGAAATCGACAACCAGCTGGTTATCGTCAAGGCTTCTGAGTGGTTCGACAGCTACGCCATCTGGGAAACCACCCTCGGCCTGGGTGAGAGTGTCGCGGCCATCAACACCGGCAACGACCCGCAGAACACGACTGCGCTGGCAACCGTCGAGGCCTACACCGGCTTCACAACGGCCATGGCCACCCTGGAGGGCTACCAGCAGATTGACGTTGACGGCAATGGCGCCGACAACTTCCTGGGCGCCGCGTCATACAACGCCCTAACCGGCAACCAGAACAAGAAAGCCCTGTACGAGGTCGTCAAGGCCGCGCTTAGCAGAGGCACGACCAACACCATTTTCGGCATCGATGGCGACCTGTGGACGGGCCGCATCTTCGATTGCACGGTCACACCGGGCGCCGGCGTGGAGACCTGGACGCAGAACGAGGCGCTTACCTGGACGGGCGGTACCGGCGTGCTTCTAGCGGTCGATGATGTCAACGACAATGCGACCACACGGCTGATCCTGCATCTCAACACGGGTGTCGCGCCCACCGACACACAGGTTATCTCGGGTGCCACGGCGCAGAATGCCGTATCCGGTACACCGACCAAGCTGTCGACTGCCGCCAACCACATCGGTCTGTTCACGGGCACCAACTGGATCGGACCATTCGGTATCGGCTTCGCAGGCAGCGAGCTGACCTTCGGCGACGCTGTCACGTCCCTGGACGGAGAAACGCCGACCGTCCCGCAGAACGTCACGATCACCATCAACGTAGAAACTGGCTTGGCCGGCGACGATCCGCATGTGTTCATCGCGGAGAAAGACCCCGTGCTCACTGCGCCGGATTACACCGTCTACACGCTGGCGGCTCAGGGTTCCGGCCAGTCCACCATCACCGTCAACGAGGCTATCGCCACCGATGAGCCTCAAGATGGCTGGCTGCTGGTGCTTCCGACCGGACTGACGACCTACAAGGCCTACCACTACAGCTCATGGACGGGCAGCGTGTTCACCCTGGACGCCGGCGACCATCCGACTGGCACAGATGAGGCCTTCACGCTCAATGACCCCGCGTTCGTTGGAATTATCTATGCGTCGGCTACGGGAGGCGGAACCAGTAAAAGCGTGGCCAACACCTACGTCTACAGCAGCGATATCGAAATCATCGGGTGGGTGCGTCACGGTGACCCAGCGGCGCCTGACAGGCCTGTGCCGATCTCGGCCACGGTGGGCTCCGGCGGCTACACCACGACGATCGTGCTGACTGATGAAAGCTAGTCATGGCCTATTCGGTCGACTGGGTCGCCAAGGTAATCACGATACCGACGAGTGATCTGACGCTCATCTCGGGCACGCGCTACAGCCTGGATATGCAGGACTTCCTTATCGAGATCCGGCGTTTGGAGTCGGCGTTCGATGAAGGCCTGTGGGCAGCGCAGATAGTGGAGCACACGGACTCGAAGCCGGATTTCGCGGGTTCCGACTACGCTGGCTTTGACGAGGTCATCAATGGCTACACCATTCAGGTCTCAGGTGCCGCCACGCGTGTCGATTTGCTCGGGACGAACAATAACTTCGTCGACGCATTGATACCGACCGGTGTCGCTATCGTGCCCAGCAACTCAGCCGGTTTGCAGCGGGTACAGACGGGCTCCGGACTGAGCGGCGAGCAGGACCAGCGCCTCATCGACATCGAGGAGCAGCAGCGGTACGAAAGCTTCCACTACGGCGTGACGCTGGACCCCGCGAGCGGCAATAGCGGCACCGCGTACCCCAACGGCAACCGCGCTAACCCGGTCAACAACCTGCCCGATGCGGTGGCCATCTGCGCGGCGCGCGGCTTCAAGCGACTGTACCTGATCGGCACGGTGACCCTGGACACGGGCTCGGATCTGACCGGCTTCACGATAGAAGGCGACTCCCTGGTGACCACCAGCGTCACCATCAACGCGGCGGCCCTGGTCTCCGGGTGCGTCATTCGGGATTGCAATGTCCAGGGCACGCTGGACGGTGACACGCTCCTGGAGCGGTGCGTCATCGGCAACCTGGACTACGTGGAAGGCAACATGATCTCGTGTGCGCTCGGGCCAGGGGTCATCACGTTGGGCGGCATGACCCAGGCTAACATCCTGGACTGCTGGTCCAACGTCGCCGGCACCGCGACCCCAATCATTGACTATGGCGGTAGCGGTCGCGACCTGGGGATCCGGAACTACAACGGCGGCATCACGCTCCGCAACAAAACGGGCGCCGGCGATAACGTCAGCATCGACATGAACAGCGGCAAGGTGATCCTTGAGGCCACCTGCACCGCCGGCGACATCGTCATCCGCGGTACCGGGACGCTGACCGATAACTCCGCCGGTGCCAACGTCATCGTGGACAATTTCATCCAGACGGGGGGATTATCCGATGCGCAGCACGACATGCTCCATGAGCAGTGGGGCATCCGCGGCTGCCACTCGAGCATCCCAACCATCATCCGTCAGACCGACAACAAGCCGACCCGCATCGAATGGGGTGGCCTGGTCATCGATATCGAGCAACCGGACGAGGGTGGTGACACCACGCTGACGCGACAGCCATGACCGCGCTGCACATTGCGACGCAGGGCCTGACCGGCGACGCCTACTGCATTGCCACCGGTGGCCACTCCTGCATCGCCGCGCTTATCGCGGCGTTTCGATACCTGCGCGGCGGGCCCGACATCACCGACGAGCTCCCCGGGGTCGTCCGGCGCAGGCCTTCGCGCTACGACAAGCCGGAATGGCAGGAAGAGTGGAGCGAAGAGGACGAGCGGGACCTACAGCTTGCCCTCGAAAAATTAACACGCGCGCCGCCGGAGCTGGAGTCGAAGCTACGCGTCACGTTTGAAAGTGAGCTGCCGGCTGAGCCACCGGCGCCCATCCCTATTCCACGGCAGACCGCCGAGCTGCGGCCTGTCGTCCAACGCATCCAACAGGAGCGCGGCATCAGCCGAGCCGAGGCGATCACGACGCTGACCTCGGGCCTGGAAAGCCAGCTTCTGGTTGCTCACCGCGAGCAACTGATCACCGATGACGAGCTGCTCGTGCTGCTGCTCACCATCATGTAATTCGCCGCCCAGCGACACGGGCTAGCACACCAAACGGACATTCCCGATGGGTTTGTCCGTTTTTTTATCCGCAACCCAGCGATACGGGAGACACCATGCCTAAAGAGGAGACGCCTGCAACACCAGAAGTCGACTTGGACGACCCATCGACCTGGCCGAATGACATCGACAGTCTGACCGAGATTGCGAAGCAGGACACCGGCAACGAGGACATTTTTGCCGGCGAGCGCACAGTAGTCGCAAAGACTGAAGAACCGGCCAAGGAAGAAGGGGCCCAGGAAGATGAACCAGCATCGCAAGCAACGCCCACGGAGGAGAAGCCAAAGGCCGCGGAGCCGCCCACAGAAACACCGGCAGAACCGGTCAAGCCCAAGGAGGGTGAGGCAACCGAAGAGGACTTGGACAAGCTCACCGCCGATACCGCTGTCGTTCAGACGCCGGACGGAAAGCATCAAATTCCGTTCAACGTGCTACGCGATACGCGTACTCGAGCCCAAGAGCTAGAGGAAGAAAACCAACGTCTGCGGGAGCAGCTGGCCGCACCAAAGAGCGGCGAAGGCACCCCGGCCATCGAGCCAGGGCAGACCGGAGCTGCAGCAGACGAGGTACCCAAGCCCAAGACCCTGGCGGATATGCAGCTCAACGAGGCGCAGACCAAAGAGGTTGAAGAGGTCCGCGCTGAGTACGGCGACAAGATGGCGGAGCTGCACGAAAAGCAGCTACGAACCAACCTGCTCATGGAAGAGGTGCAGGCCGATAACATCGCTCTGCAACAGCGCCTCGAGCGTGAGGACGCCATGGTCGTCCAGGATGAGACCGCCGTGATCCAGCAAGCTATGGACAGCTCGCCGCAGATGTTGGCTTGGCAGACCGGGAGTAACCCCGCGGATGCTGAGATGTACGAGAACGCCGTGGAGCTGCACAAGCAGCTCGTAACGCGCAATCCGGAATACGCCGCGATGAGTTGGGAAGATCGGTTCGCCGCGCTTCCTGCCAAAGTCATGGCGCTATACGGCGAGCGCGGCACATTGGCGCAGCAGGCAACCCCTCAGACAGGCACCGAACCCAAATCCAAACCGGACCAGGACAAGGTCAAGGCTAAGGCCGAGAAGGAACTTGCGCGGGCACAGCAGGACACCACACCGGTGACCATATCCGACATGCCCGCGGGTGAGATCCCTGTCGCTGACGAGATAACGCACTCCCTGGAGAGCAAGACACCAGGCGAGGTGCAGGCATATTTCAACCGACTGGCGAAAGACCCGAACAAGTTCCGCAGTTTCCTCGACGAGATCGCCTGATCGCCCTGGTCCTCTACATCCCGTAGAGGTAACACACAATGTCACAGACTCAGATCCCTTTTGGCCATCCGCTGGCTAGAAAGGTATTTGGTGCTGCCGTGTTCGCTGAGGTAACCCGGATGAACACGTTCGGCACCGGTCGGCTAGTTGGTCCAGCGCCGCAGATGGGCGAGACGGCCAGCAAGCTCGAGCAGGTCGACAAAGCGCAGACCAGCGAAGGCTATCCCATCATCCGCGTCACCGACCTATCGAAAGGTAGAGGCGACACCGTCAGCGTCGATATGTTTAATATCGTCCAGGGCAAGCCGGTTATGGGCGACAAGAAGCTCGCCGGCCGGATGATGAGCCTCACCAGCTCCAGCCAGGACATCAAAATCAACCAGATCCGCGGCGGCGTGGATCCGGGTGGTCGGATGGCGCAGCAACGCACGGTGCACAACCTGCGCACCGTTGGCATGCGCAACCTGGCAGGGTGGTACTCCCGCTTTGCCGACCAGTGGCGCATGGTCCATCTCTCCGGCGCACGCGGTTCGATGAACACCTCGGACTGGGTGATCCCGCTGGAGACCGATCCGGACTATGCGGAAATCATGGTCAACCAGGTCGATCCACCGACCTACAACCGTCACTTCTATGCTGGCGATGCCACGGACATCGAGTCGCTCGATGCCGCCGACATCCTCACGCTGGATGACATTGACCGTCTGCGAGCAGCCATCGACGAGGCGGATATTCCGCTGCAGCCGATTATGCTCGAGGACGATCCGCAGGCTTACGACGAGCCCCTGTATTGCTTGTACGTCAGCTCGCGGCAGTGGCATTACCTGCAGAACCGCACGGGCGAGAAAGCCTGGCGCACCTTCCTCTCCAACGCTATGCAGCGGGGATCTTCCAATCCACTTTTCAAAGGCAATCCCGGAATGTGGAACTCGATCCTGGTGAAGAAGACCCAGCGCGTCGTGCGTTTCAACGAGGGTGACACGGTCACGGTGGCACAGAATGCTCCCGTGTTCGCCACGGAGACGAAGACGGTGCAGGCCTTCGGTGGCACAGCGGCTTGGAATGCCGTTGACCGCGCGCTGTTGATGGGTGCTCAGGGCCTCGCTGAGGTCTACGGACGGCACATGCGATCGGGCACGCACTTCACCTGGCACGAGGAAGAGACCGACCACGGCAACACCGTGGAGGCCTCGGTCGCGGCCATGGGTGGGTGCCAGAAGCTACGCTTCCGTGACTCGGCAGGTTGGGACACCGACTACGGCGTCATGGCGCTGGACTCCTACGCCCCGGATCCGCGCTACGTCAACATCGCGTAGTCGCAAGCGACGGCACTTCAACGGGCGCATCGGCGCCCGTTTTCTTTTTCCCATTTTCGTTTGGAGGATCACCATGACGGTACAAGTCATTGCTCCCAGCGCGGAGAAGCGCCAGTTGGTGCCGGGCGGCACCTGGGGCAACCTAAAGCAGAACCGGGGCGCTGTCACGTTGGCTGCCCTAGCGCAGAACGAACAGGCCGGACTCATTCGCGTGCCGGCTTTCAGCTACATCACGCAGGTCTCAGGTACCAACGCGCAGCTCGGCGCCGGTTCGGTGCTTGAGATTGGCTATGAGGCTGTCGATGGGTCGCCTGGCGATCCCGATGCCTTTGCTGATGTGGCAGACGGCAACGTGGCAGGCGGCTTCAACACGCCCTTTGCGCCGGTGTACGTGACCGAGGATGTGTATATCACGGTGAAGAACACCGGGGCTGGTGCTGCCACAGGTGACGTGACTGTCACTTGCCAGTACGAGTACGTCGGCACGTAACCGGTTCGCGTCAGCAACCCATGGGGCCCATCCGGGCCCCTTTCTATTACCGAGGAAACGCCATGGCTTTCAAAGACTCACTCATTGCCGTGAAGTACGTGGGGCGTAAGCCCGTCAAGTACGACACGGTCTGTCACACACCCACCAGTTGGACGCCTGGCGCTACTCGTGCGGTGTCTCCGGAGGTTGCCGCTCGCCTGTTCGGTTATCCAACCATCTGGATCGAGGGCAACATGGAAGACATCGATCTGCCCAAGGCTGCGCCCGTACAGGCTTCGGTCGCACCCCTGCAGGCAGAGCCCGTGCAGCCCGAGGCACCGGAGCCCGAGCCAGAACCCGAACCGGAAGCAGCTCAGGAGCCCGAGCAACCCGAAGAGTTCGATCCGGCCTGGCTGTGCGCCCGACCGTTTCTCGCGTTCAAGAACGGCTTGGTCAAGCTCACCGACGATGAGATCGACCAGGTCAACCAGCTCGAGCGCAACACCAAAAACCGACCTGGTTTCCTCAAGGCCATCCAGGATGACCTAGAGCGACGGGCAACGGCAGCAGCATGACGCTTGAAGAGCTGGTCGAGAACGCTCGGCGCCGCCTGGAGGACTTGGGCGGTGACATGGAGGGCCTGGACTGGAAGACCGACGACTCCAGTCTGCTGTGGAGCAATGACGACCTGGTGCGCTACGCCAACGAGGCGGAAAACGAATTCTGCCGGCGCCGGCCTATTCTCGACTCTGAGACGGCCTCGGTCTGCGAGCTTGCGGTCACAGCCGGTACCGGCGTCTACACCTACAGTCCGCTGATCGTCGAGATTAAGCGCGCCAAGCTCGACATCAGACCGGAGCCGTTGGCCAAGGTCACCACCAACTGGCTTGACCACGAGTATCAAACCTGGGAGGACTGGGAGTCCGATCCCTGGTACCTGATCGACGACGAGACGGACGGGAAGCTCCGCATCGTCGCGCCGCCGACCGTCGATGACACGCTGCGCATGACCGTGGGGCGTCGTCCCCTGCAGGCAATGACCTGGGTAAACCGCGCGACGGACACGCCGGAGATCCCCGGGCAGCACCACAACGATCTGCTGCATTGGATGCTGCACCTGGCGTATCTCAAGGACGACGCTGAGACCTACGACCCCACCAAGTCAGCCGGCTTTGCCAGCTTGTTCACCAATGAGGTGGGCCCACCCATCAGCGCTGAGGACGAGCGCAAGAAGCGCCGGCGCAGCCACCTGAAGAACCGCGTGCGGACGCACTACTGATGGCGGTCAAGAACAAGCCCACCGTCAAGGTTGAGCAGTTCTTTGGCGTCAACAACCGGGATAAGGACGTTGAGTTCGGCCTGAAGGCCTTTAGCGATGCGCAGAACTGCGATGTCACGCGGGCACGCAAGATTAAGCGACGAAAGGGATTTCAGCAGGTGTACGACGCAAGCGGGAACCTCATTCAAGCCGCCTGGTTTGATGCCGATGGCTGGCCTTACGGTTACATACAACTTGCGGACGGCAATTTATACGAAATCGACGTTTCGTATAACACGCGCGTCCTGGATACCGGCCTGGATCCGGTGGTGCACGGTGCCCTGGTGGGCCACCGCATCGAGGACACGGTCTACCTCTCGAACGGCAGAAAGACCTGGGTCATCGAGGAGCGCCAGGCGCGCAGCTGGGGCCTGCCGTGGGCCTATCCGCCCAGCGTCGAAGCCATCGCCGGCGGCGAGCTCCGCGCGGGGACCTATGGCCTAGCCGTGACCTTCCACCGAGGTAACGGCTTGCTTGAGGGGGGTGCACGCATCCCCGTCTATGTGGTCGTGGCTGACGGTCAAGGCCTGCGGCTCACGAACATTCCGACCCATCCGGACGCTCTCGGGCGTTACGTTTATGTGACGGCTCCGGATGGGGAGGAATTCTTCCTGGTTGAGCGCCTGGGCGCAGACGAAACCGAGTACACCTATCGCGGTAGCGGCAAGCAGCTCGGCGTGTCGCTGGAAACGCTCTACCACGGGCCGCCGCCGGCAGGCCAGGCTGTCACTCACCTGGGCAGCCGGATGCTCGTGGCATCAGGTCCGTACCTGTACGACTCAAACGTCTACAACTACGAGCTGTTTAACCCCCGACGCTTCGCGCAGTTCGGCTCACCCATCAACGTCCTGGGGGCGGTCCTCGATGGCGTCTATGTCGGCACCAATCGCGAGATTGTCTTCCTGCAGGGCAGCGGGGTGACGGACTTCAGGCGCATTCCCATTGCCAACTACGGCGCTTACCGCGGCACGCTTGTGGAGACCAGCGCCGACCGTATCGGCACAAATGACCTGCAGGGTGAAGCCGTCCTATTTGCCACCTCCAGGGGCTTCGCTGCCGGGTTCAATGGCGGCAGCTTCAAGAACCTAACCGTTGATCACTTCGAGCTGCCCGCCGCCAATCGCGGTACCGCCATGCTGCGCGACGAAGACGGCCAGCATCACTACGTCTCAGTCATCGAAACCACTTAGGAGAGGGACATGCCACTTCGTATTTCGACTGGCCTGCGCAACAAGCTCATGGGCATCAAGACCAATGAGCTGAGCAACGGCAGCTTTACCACAGACGCCGCGGGCTGGACGGCTAACTTAGCAACCCTGGCCAGCGTCGCCGGCGGTCAGTCGGGCAACTGCCTGCAGGTCACCAACTCGGGTGCAGCACAGGGCTCGGCCTATCAGGATTTCACGGCCACCGTCGGACGGCTCTACAAAGCGACGTACTACACCAAGGTGGGTACCTCGGCCACGCATAGCGTGAAGATTGGCACCACCGGCACGCCCAACGACTACCACGACTCCGGGGCGCTCTCGGATGCGGACTGGCCAGCCCAGGCCTACGTGGCTTACTTCATGCCGACCGAGGCCACGGTGCGCGTTACCCTCGAAGTCGGCAGCTCCACCGGTGCTGAGACCAGCCTGTTCGATGAGGTCAAGGTCGAAGAGGTGCTGGACGGGTTCCAAGAGATCTTCCGCGAGTGCTTCTTGAACATCTACACCGGCAACCAACCGGCCGCCGCCGACAATGCCGCTGCGGGCACCCTGCTGGTAACCATTTACTCGGATGGTGTCTCCGCAGGCTTGACCTTCGAGGAAGCGATCGCCGGCGTGGTCGACAAGCCGACTGGCGTGCAGTGGACCGGCACCGCGCTTGCCACCGGTACCGCAGCCTGGGGTCGGCTGTACGAGAACACGGATGATCCGTCGCTGGCCAGCACCACCAAGGCACGCCTCGACGGCACGGTCGCGGTCTCGGGCGGCAACATCAACATGAGCAGCACGTCCATCGTCCAGTCGGCCATCCAGACGGTGACCAGCTTCCCGGTGACGATGCCCGCCAACGCGTGAGGCCGCCATGGCTAAAGACTCGCAATTCTCGACCGGCTTTCGCAATGCCTACCTCGAGGGCGGCAACCTGCAGACGATGTTCGACAACGGTTATCTGGACATCTATTCCGGAGCGAAGCCGGCGGATGCTGACGCAACGGAGGGCGCGGCCACGTTACTGGCCCGCTGTAACTTGCCGGCCAGCAATGCGTTCGGTGCCACCGCAACGGACGGCGAGCTACCAAAGAACGGCACCTGGCAAAGCGCTTCAGCGGTGGCTGGGGGTGTCGCCGCCTGGTACCGACTGCGGGAGTCCGGTGATACCGGCGGTGCGAGCACCACATTCAAGCGCATCGACGGCACGGTCGGTCAACAGGCCGGGAGCTTCGATCTGATCCTGGATGTGCTGAACATCGTCATCCAAGACCCCGTCATCATCGACACGTACAAGATAGTGATCCCCGCAGGAGGGGTGTAATGGCAAAGCAACCGCGTTTCTCGACCGGTTTCCGTACCACGCTGCTCGAGAGCGGTATGGACACCGTGTTCAACTCCGGAGTGATGGAAGTTCGCTCGGGCACTCAGCCAGACAGCGCGGACAATGCGCCGACCGGTACGCTGCTCGCGTCCATCCCTCTTCCCGCTGATGCATTCGCTGCCGCAAGCGCTGGTGTAAAGAGCAAGACAGGTACCTGGGAGGACGTCAGCGCCGATGCCACTGGCACAGCGACCTGGTTCCGTATCAAGGCAAGCGGTGACCTGGGGACCACGAACCAGACTGACCCGCGCATGGATGGCTCAGTCAGCCAGACCAACGGCACGTTGAGCGACAGCGGTACGGCTACCGGCGGCGCCAACTACGAGCTACAGGACAGCGGTAAAGCCTGGACGGCGAACTCATTCGTTGGCCAGATCGTCACGATCACCTCCGGTACCGGCTCCGGTCAGACGCGCACCATCTGCCGCAACACAGCCACGGTGCTGTATGTCACGCGCCAATGGACCACCAATCCGGATGCAACCAGCGTCTACGAGATCCGTGACGTGGGCGACCTGCAGATCAACACCACAGCGATCAATTTGGCTGACAAGGTTGTTGTCGATAACTTCGACGTTATTGGCGTGACGTAAGGAGGCTCGGATGTTTGCCGAGTACGCCTACAATGCCAGTTCGGATCGTGCGCAGGTTTTCTCTGACATCCGGGCCATCCTCACCGGCGAGACCAACAAGGCCAATCTGTCAGCCTCCTGCAACCAGGTCGGCACCACGATCATCGGCACCATTCCTGCGGGCTGGACTGCCTGGGACGACATTGACGTCTATACGACTTGGTTCCGGGCGCCTTTGACCGACAGTGGCACTCAGTATAAGTTTGGCCGCGTCATCCTGGATGGCTCCAGCCGCATCTACCAACAAAGCGCGGAGGACTGGGACGAGGTTCTGCACACCGGCACCAACGTCGTTACGAACTTCAGCGATTATCAGCCGCTTAATTTGACCAGCGGGGGCACGCTCATCATCTGCGCAAGCGCGCGGTTCATGGCGTTCTTGCGCATCACGGGCGGCAGCATCGGGGATAACAACTACAGCGGTTGCCAGGGCTACTTCGAGTTTTCCCGAGATCAGCCGTGGGACACCGTAGCCGCAGGCTATCCCAAGGGCGCCCTGGTAGCCATGGGCCCGATGATCAACGGCCTTAGCCAGCCCTCCTATGTCAATCGGCTGAAAAACAAAAGCAACAGCGATATCACCCTGCAGTCGTTCAAGATGGGCACGATCTGCGTGGATGATGCCGGCTTCAGTAACTCGAACCAGTTTCCGGCGGGCGCTGACGAGACGGTGTACGACGATACGGCGACGGCGCGTGCCCCTCTGTGGCCTATCTACATGTACGACAACGCCAAGGTGGCTGCGCCGCTCGGTGAGATCAGCAGCATTTGTGATGTCTGGTTGCCGCCACGGCAGTATTTCACCAACCTGGAGACATTTCAGATTGCAGCAGTCGATTACGTTGCCCTGCAGGCTGCTAGCTTCGGCCCGGCCCACGCAGTATTCAGGAAAGGCTGATGTACGCTGAGTATGCTTGGGTCGACTCCGCTGCGCGGGCCAATGTCATCAGCGACATCATCGCCATCCTGACCGGCGAGACGGTGGTCGCGAACCTCTCTGCGGCTTGCGACAAGCCCAATACCACCATCACGAGCACGGTGGCTGCCGGCTGGACCCTATGGGACTCGGCTGCGAGCGCCGATGGCCAGGTCATTCGCGCCCCTTTCAGTGACGATGGCACCAGCTACAAATACGCCCACATCTATGGAGCTGGCAGCGTCGGCAGCACCGTGTTTGTGTATTGCCAGGTTTGCGAGGACTGGGATGAGGTTGGTCATACGGGCACTAACTGCACCAACAACACCAACTATCTGCAGCTGTTAGTGACACCTGGATCGGCGACCGAGAAGCGGCTTTACATCAGCAGCAATGCGCGTGGCTTCACGATGACCAAGCGCTACGTGCAGAGCGGCCTGGTGTATATCGGCGATAGCAATCGGGGTGGCTGCATTGGCTGCTGGGAGCACACACGCATCCTGCCTTGGCATACCATTGCCTCGGCCTATCCCAAGCACATCGCCTTGCGTACCGGTGCTTGGGTTGATAGCGGTGCAAGTTACCGAGGCATGCAGGCGCCGCGGCTGAAGAATTCGACCGGTGGCGACAGCACGCAGGTATGGTTGGATTATCTGTATATTCCGGGTAACAACCGTTTCAACATCTGGGGAGGTACCACCGGTATCGGCGCGGGTTCGGAGGGGAAACTGCCTGATGGCACCGGAAACTACGTGATCCTGATGTATCCCCTTTGGATTGCCACCGAGCAGATGAACCTGGGTGCTCCGCTGGGCGAGCTGTCGACACTGAATGACGTGTGGGTGATTACGGAAGGCCCGATACCGTTCTTCTCGACCTTTACGCAAGGAGCAAACACATATATTGCGCTCCCTTCGTATTACCAGAGCAACGTTGCCAACGATCCAATCGCGGTGAGAGCGGAATGAGGTGGCGTACAAACTACCATTCGAGTCGGTTCAATACACGGACGCCATTACCATCGATGGCGTTCCAGTTGTTACCGCCGCACCCCTAGCGGCAGACCTTCCTACCCTTACTGCTATCAAGCTGCCGGTCGCGGCAGCCCTCAAATTTGGCACACCTCTTGTGCCAGCAGCGGATCTCTTCTCTTCCATCGCTGCACCTCTCAACGCCACCCTCGTCGTTTACACCTACAAAATCCCGTTCACGCGGGTTCATTACCCCCTACCGGGTGTCACCAATAATGCCAGTGGTTGGCTCGAGGCTGCGTTTGAGCTGGATGGTAGCGCCCGAGGTGTCCCGCGTGCCGAGGGTGAGGTTGAAGTAGCCTGGGAGATGTCGGGTGACGCGCGCGGTTCCCCACACGCCAGCGGTTACCTGGAGTCGCTGACCGAGATTAACGCGACAGCCTCTATCCCAATCCAGGGTGACGGCAGTCTTGAGTCACTGACTGAGATCGGTGGCAGCGCGCGCACGACTGTGCGTCTCAGCGGTAGCCTAGAAGCCGCGTTTGAGCTGGACGCGCTCGGTACGGTGCCCATTCTGGCCTACGGCGAGCTTGAGGTGCCCCTGGAGCTCGAGGTCGACGCTCGCCAGAGCACGCGGCACGGCGACGGTGAGGCGACTATGTCGATGGGCGCCAGCGGGACCGGTCGCAACCTGGTGGCACATGCGTCAGGCGCGCTGGAAATCAGCCTCGAGATGTTCGCCGAGGCTACGAATGCCACGGTGCGCGGCGACGGTGCGCTGGAATTTTCTCTTGAGGTTGAAGGCGATGCACGTATGGCAACACTGAACGCGTCGGGTGATCTGGAATTCACCAACGAAATCCAGGGATTGGCAACTCTGCCAACTTACGGCGATGGAAGCTTAGAAGCGCTGACAGAGATCAGCGGGCTTGCCACGAGTACCCGCGTGCTGCGTGACGGTGAGGCCACGCTGAACCTCTCAGCCTCCGGCACGGGCAAGAAGCTAGACCGTTTCGCCGGCAACATTTTCCTGCCACCGTTAACGTTGGAAGCCACGATGCTCACGGGTGGGCGCATCGATGGCAACGTAACGCTGCCTCTGGTGGTCATTACCGCAACGTTCGGACCCCCAACGCTGCTTAAGCTGCCGTTCCTGCAGCTCGACGGGCGCATGGAAGCCGGCCAGACCCTCACGATGAGCAACGGTATCCTGCCGGCGCTGCGCCTGGTGGGTGAGGCCCTGCAGCTCGGCGACATCGAGGGCGCGTGTCGGCTGCCAATTCTGGAAATGAACGCCACCGTGGCGCACGGTACCGTGGCCGAAGGCGCCGCGACGCTACCCATGCTGCAGGCCTCGGGGCGCATCGATGCCGGCCAGTCCATCGCCGGCGACATCACCCTGCCGGCGCTGACCCTAGACGGTGTGCTGTTCCCGCAGAACAACATCACCAGCAACATCGTCCTGCCGATGCTGGAGGTGGACGGCTGGGCCACGTTCGACCCCAACCTCGCGGTGACGGGAGCAGCCTACTCCTGCAATACGGAGATGGGCGGCGTCATCCCCTACGACAACTTCGACTTCAACGAGCTGGGCTTCCTGCAGGGCCTCGGCTATGTCGGCGTCAAGAGCGATGGGCTGTACCTGCTGGACGGTGCCGACGATGACGGCACCAACATCGATGCTTTCATCGAATTCGGTATCACGGACTTCTCCGAAGCCAGGGGGATTGATCCCGAGGTCTTAAAGCGTGTCATCGATGCCTACGTGGGCTACAGCGCCACCGGTGATCTGCTGTTCACCGCCACCTTGGACGGCGAGACCGTGACCCGCACCTACCGGCTCAGCCGTCGACCAGCGGACACCGGCCTGCGGGCCCGGCGCGTTAACTTCAACCGCGGCGATAAGTCCAGGTACTGGAAGTTTAAGATTGCCAACGACGCCGGCGCGGACTTTGAGATCGACATGATCGGCTGGCTGGTACGAGCGCTGACACGTAAGCGGGGCTGATGCCTGTCCGCATTGACCTTCGGGGCGCCGGCGCCGAGGCGTACTTACCCTATGCCAAGCGCAAGCTGGCGCAACTCAAGGAAAAGCTGGCGCGTAGCGGACGGAAATGGCTGAGCCAAAGCACCATCCTAGATGACAACAAAACCCGGCTATTCATCCAGGCCGGTCATATCGACGTCATTCGTATCACTGGTAGCGGTTTGGAGTTTCCGCAGTTGTGGCTTGATACGCCGCAAACAAGCGAAGGTATCCGTGCGCGTCAAAACCTCTGGGTAATTTTTCCGTTCAGGCGCGTCTCGGCGGCTGATCCGACTTTGGGTTTTGCTGAGGACTGTTACCTATCCAATTTCCGCATCAACACAGCGCCAGAGGGTGTCGCGCCGAATGTTACACGTGTCGGTGACTTGCCGAACATCGGTGATCACCTGGTCTATGACAAGATCGTCTATGACGGGCCCAGAGCTTACGGCTATGACGCCTTTTGCCTGGGCCCAGAAGCGCCAGGCGGAGGTCCGCCAGAGGGCTTGCTTGATGGCAATTGGGTGCCAGACCAGGAGCAGACTGATTACCTTTTCGATGCTTTCGACGCGCTCTATCAGCACAACCTGGATGACCTGACAGGTTTTCGCGGACAACGCAAGTGGTGGTACTACCTGTTTGATCACATCAACTACCTTCAGCCAATTTTCCAGTGGTGGCTTCTCGATCAAATCATCACCGTCGATGACCTGTGGATTAACGGAGAAATCGTTTTAAAAATCCCGCAAGGCGCCGAGCTGAGCTGCCTGGAAAGCAATGTCTACGTGTACCTGGCTGACGCCTTGTGCTTCGTCGAACCAGTAACAGCAGTGGTTGAAGGCGTGACGCAGACGGTCGACTACCGCCTGCTGCTTAACCTGGCAACAATTGTGGCAGGCGCAAGATCCGGACTGGTATCCGGCAGTGACGTCCTGTTCGGCCCGTCTTGTCAGAACGCTGGGCAGCATATCTACGCCATTGTGACTTTGCGCGACCTGCTAACCGCGCCCATTTCAAAATGTGACCATCCCGATCTTATCGAAGATCCCATGCGGGACCTGACCGGGCGTGTCACCGTCACTGACGGACGGGGAGCGATCGCCGCTCACCTGGGTATACCGGCTTCGCGCGTCGTCGGTGGCGATTTCACCTGGGACCACAGCTTTTTTCGAGTGCTTGAAGGGGGTTGGGTAACGCACGGTTACACAAACCAGGTTGGGAACTCCGGCTGTATCTTCATTCCGAGCGCAGCCAATTACGACACCCCGACCAACACCAATCCAATCGCGGACACAGAAGGTGGTTTACCGGCTACTGTTCTGGGCGTTACAAACACAATCATCGGCGACCAGGAGATCGAGGTTGCTTACTATGACCCCGATAAGCTAAGCAAATTTAACGCTGGTGCTGCCGTGAGGTTTGTGACCGGACCCAATGCCGGCCAAACACGGCTTTTGAAGAGTGCTTCCCGCCGCGGTCCACGGGTTTTCTTCACCATAGATGACGACAACCGTTTCGTTCCCGATCCTCCGTTCGGCGCACAATTTGAAACCATCTACACGGAGCCCGGGAAGCTGGACCATTGGCGGGAGTTGCTTTATACGCGCAGCTTGGGCGATTTATTACCGGGCGATTTTGAGATCTGGAACCACGAGGCGCAGTTTCACTCGCATCGACTGATGCTGCGCACCTTGAAAGACGGCCTGTTTTCAGCACATGCGGTGACCCAAACCTTTAGCGCAACGGTGAAGCCGCAGTCTTCGCGTGCCGGAACTTGCGCAACCCCGTTCGATTTTGAGACGGAAGGGATTTACTCCTACACCGACAGCGGCAATGCGGTCCAACAGGCAACTGCGCGCTATGTCTGCGCTCATCTGGTTAACGGTCAGCTGCAGCAGTCCATCCATCTTTCCGATGTTTGCAGTTTCAACGATGTCACCTGCTGGGAGTTCGAGAGCGACATCATAAACCACCCCGAGGGCGAGTTTGATTTCTGGGCTCAGCGCCGCGTGCAACTGCCTAGCTGCACGATGACTTCCTATTACCTCAATGAGGAAGCGCGACTCGCGCCGGCGTTTAGTTTGTCACTGCCAGGCAAGACATTTTCCGAGGAAGGCGGAGACCGACAATGGGACTTTGGTCCTCGATGCTCTGTCTACACGCCAGGACAAGATGGCGATTTCAATCCAAACCTCTATGTCAGCCGCCTGGTGAGCTGGTTCCCTCACCTCGAGTTCGCCCAGTGGTCGGACAGCAACTACTACCATCGCTGGCCGATGAATGCTTTGGAGTTCAGCAATAACAATCGCATCGACGTAATTGCGCCGGCGAAATTCGCTCAAACGTTTGGCCCGGACGGGTTTGGAAATGTCTACGTGAATGGGCAGCTGCTCTACGTGTCACCTGACAAGACATTCCCAGGTGGCACCGTCACGCAGCAATTTAGCAACACCTTTTTAGCGGGCAGCACGCACTTTGGGGCAAACATCAACTGGAGTATCGCGGCGCGTTATATCGTCGACTTTGATTATCCAGGCTTCCCAGAGGTTTATTTTGAAACGAAAACGAAGGCCGATGTCTCGCTGGGTCGCACATACTATCCGCCGCCGGATGACTGGAAAGGACACCTGCAGATGCTCTTTCGTAGCGGACCACGGATGCTGCCACGCTCCTTCTCTGATTTTGCACCGGCACCTGTGTTTCGCTTCATCGTGTGGCCGGATGCTGTTGATAACCAATGGGGTTTTTGCGTCTTCGCTTATGAGGACCAAGCTGCAGCTGAGCTTGCCTGGCTTGACTGGATCAACCTCATGCGCAGCACGAGCAGCACCAATCAAGAGGTCGCGGATGCAGTTCAAGCATTGCGCGCATTACGCACGGTGATTGCTAACAACTTCGCCACCGATGAGCTGATGGACATAGTCGATCCCAGGACTTTCGGTGACGCACGAAACCAAACTCTTTGGATCAACACGATATGGCAACCGTAACCGACATCATTAACGACTCTCGCGCCTATGCGGAGTCGTGGACAGGGCAGGCCGACAACTTCCTCGCGCAGCTCGAGAGCATTGCCGCTACCAACATCAACGTCGGCAACATCACCACCTATTCCAGTTTCGCGCAGGACAAGACGCAAGAAGCGCTCGACCAGGTGCGCGGCGCGAAGCCGGGTCGGCCCACCGTGCCTTCTATCAATGCCCCAGTACCACAGGCGCCGGTGCTCGTGGATGTGCAAGACGCGGAGCTGCCCACCATTCCGGACTTCACCAAGAACGCGCCTGAGCTGAGCTTTCCTGCGCGCCCGGATGCCTCGGTACCGGGCGCACCTGGTCAGCCGGACATTACCCTGCCGACCATTCCCGACGAGCCGGCCAATCTGGAGAGTGAGATTAACCGCGTGCTCGGTGAGCTGGCCCGGCTGCAGGTCGATACCGTGGTTCCGGAGCCGCCGAACGTGGAGATCCCCATCTTCTCGGCCAGTGCACCGCTCGATAACCTGGTGGAACCGACCAACACGTTCAGCTTCTTCGAGGATTACTACAGCTCCACCCTCCTGGATGCGACCAAGGCCAAGCTGCTCACCGACCTCGAGCAAGGCGGCTACGGTATCGAGCCCAACGACGAGCAACAGCTGTGGGAGCGGGCGCGCGATCGGGAGGCGCAGGCCAGTCGTGTGCGTGTCGAAGAAGTGGACCGCCAGATCACCAGCCGTAATTTCCCCATGCCGGGCGGTACCTACCAGTTGGCCCTTGATGCCGCTGCCGCTCAGGGCCAAGGCGAGGTCTCCGATCTCAACCGCGACATCGCCTTGCGGCGCAGTGAGCTCTACGTGCAGAACCGGCAGTTCACACTGAGCCAAAGCACCGCCGTGGAGAACGTGTTGATTGGCTACCACGCCAGCGTGATGGAGCGCCGGCTGAATGCGGCACGGCTCACCCTGCAGGCGGCCATCGATGTCTTTGACGCCAGCGTGCGGGCCTTCAATGCGCGGTTGCAGAACTACCAGGTCGAGGCCCAGGTGTACGAAGCGCTACTGCGCGGTGTGCAATCGAAGCTCGAGATCTGGCGCACCGAGATTGAAGGCAAGCGCCTGGAGCTGGCCGTCACTGAGGCCGCAACCCAGGTGTTGATCGGAAGCACCCAGGCGCTCACGCAGCTCACCAACCTGCATCGTGTGCGGATGGAAGCGGCTAGCATCGAGGCTGACATCCAGCGCCAGCGCCTTGAGGGCTATCGCGCCACAGTCCAGGGTTATGAGGCAACGGTGCGCGCCAAAGCCACCGAGTTCGAGATATACAACGCCGAGATCCGCGGCGAGCAGACTCGCATGGATGCCTATGCCACTGAGGTACAGGCCTACCGGCAGCAGGTAGAGGCGGCCAGCGTCGAGTCCAGTACCCGCGTGGCCAACGTGCGCAGTCAGCTGGACAACCGGCGCCTGGAGCTGGAGGACTACCGCGCGAAGATCCAGCAGTTTGAAGCGGACCTGAATGCCCAGGTGGAACAAGTGCGGCGCACCATCGACCTCTATCGCGCTGACATTGGCGTGTACGGCTCGGAGGTCAGTGCCATCGCGCGTGCCTTTGATGTCGGTATTTCAGCTGACCAGGTCAACGTCAGCAACGCGGCTCAGCTGAACCGAGGTAACCTCGAGCAAGCCCGCATTCGGCTCCGCGAGCTGGTGTCTTCTACTGATTTGCGCCGAGTTGGTAGTGAGGGCGGCTTGCGCACCTACGGTGACCTTATCAACGGCGCGCTCTCAGCCCTCAATACCTTGGCCTCGCAGATAGCGACGGAGTAAGACCATGCCACAGATGATCCAGTATGACGAACGAGGCCGACCTGTCGTCCAACGCAGCTACATGGGACAGGCCACGCCCGGTACCGCGGTACGGGGAGGGGGCGCCAACGTGCGCCGGCCTGGTACCGAGTCACGCTTCCAGCCAACCGTAGAGCGAGCTGCACCGCCAGGTCCGACGATGGTCGCGCCAATGGGAGGCGCATCACCGCCAGTGGGCCAGCAGCTCAGCAGGTTGCGCCAGCGAGCGAGTGACTTCCTGCCGGAGCTGCCCGGCGAGTTCGGTCGCGGCGCGGCCTATGAAGCCGGTGTATCGACCCGCCGAGGTATCGGTGAAATGTTGACGGGGGCAGCGACATCCACCATACCCCGCACGGCCTATGCTGGCGTGCAAGCGGGCGGCCGATTTGTGGGTGGCGCCGGTCGGTTTCTGTCTGGGCTCGTCGGGTTGGATGAGTCAGAGCGCGGCCCTGTTCCGGCAGCCCAGGCAGCTGCCCTTGAGCCCACGCAAACCGATGTCAGCCGACCGGCACCTGCGCAACAAGTAGGTGTGCCTGCGGTAGAGACACCGGTACGCGCGGACCCTGCGGCGGTAGCCACGCCGGTAGAGCGTCGCGGCCAGGCAATCCCCCGGGCCGGTACCGGCTACATCATCGGACCCAGCGGTCGACGGGTGGACATCGAGACGGACCCACGCGAACGGCTGCAGCAGGCACGCGGCGCAACCCGCACGCGTGCTGTGCGTACAGGCGCAGAGCAGTTCCGCGTGCCTCGAGCACCAGGTTTAGGGGGCGCACGTGGCGGGCCGTTCGCGCAGATGAGTCAATTCATCAACCAATACGGTCAGTTCATCGGCCAGGCCCGGCAACGGCGCCAAGAGCTGGTGGAGCGTCGGGCTGTAGCGAAGAGTGCCCGCGAGCGTCGGGAGCTGGACCTGGAGGTGGCTAAGGCGGATCTGGAGCTGGCGAAGTTCCTGACGCCCGAGTACGAGACCACGGACATCACTCGCGAGGACTTGGGCGGCGTCCAGACCACCGTGCCGGTGTTCTACAACCCACGCGATCCGCGCCAGTTCTTCACGCTGGGCGGCGAGAACGTGGGGCCTGGTGCACCGCAGCGCTCACCGGAAGAGACCCGCCAGGCGCATCAGGAAGCACGCGAGGCGATCAGCCAGGGCTTTGACCCAGGCGCCGTTAACCGCCGACTCCAGGAGCAGGGCTACGCGGTTTTGTTCTAGCCGTAAAGGGAAAAATAAGCGCCCCGCCTTATTTTTTCATGCTTCGGCTTTAAGGTGTGCGTGAAAATTAAAATTTCTTGAGGGGGTTTTTACGCACTCGCCCTCGTCCAGCCTTTGTTCACCGCATATGGAGCTCGTCTGTCCGGGCTCTGTTTAGACTCCAATTGGACTCCACTTAGACGCTATGGGACTGTTCGACGATCTCCCGTTGGCTGCGGGCACACCCCGCGACGCCGGCGAGGCACAACAGCGTGGCGCTGGTTTAACGCCCACGCGTCCGACGCCGCCACGCATGCGCAGTGCCGGCATGTTTGCCGACCTGCCCCGGGCTCCAACTACCGCTTTTGCTCCCGCCGTTGAGGGCGCTGAGCCGCGCCCGGTGGGTGCGCCTGGCCTGTTGGGTGGCATTACCGAGTTCGGTCGTGGTGTCGCGCGTGGCGTAGCCGTGACAGCCCCCGAGATGCTCGGCAAGGCAGCGATGTTCCTCGACCAGCCAGGCGGCAGTGATGCGGTGCGTCAATGGGGGAAGGGTGTCGTTGCGAGGACTGAGGACCGCATTCGCAGGAACCCCTGGCTTCAGGAAAGCATGGTCAGCATCGCGCGCAAGACCGAGGACGCCTTTGCGCTGCGTGGCGCTGCCGGTGAAGCCGGTGAGATGGCTGTTCCGTCATTGGGGCCCGCTGTCGCCGGCGGTCTCCTCGGCGCAGGCATTGGCGCAGTCCTCGGTGGTCCGCCAGGTGCCGCCGTGGGCGCCAAGATTGGTGCAAGTGGGGGTTTCCTCTCATCGCTGGTGCCGTTCTTCGGTGCGCAAGCCCAGGATACCTACGAGCGTGTGCATGAAGCACAGACGGGCATGGGCAAAACCCCGGAGGAAGCGCACGAGATTGCGTACACCGCGGGCTTGAAGACCGGTGGCATCGAGGCCTCGGGCGAGCTGGTCGCGGACCTGGTGACCATGCGGCTGTTCCGGCTGATGCCAAGCCGGGTGAAGGACAAGGCAATCAAGGCCGGTACCAAGGGCCTGCGCAATCCCATCTCGATGCTGAAAGACCTCGGCATCATCACCGCTACCGAGATTGGCACCGAGCTAGGCCAGACAGCTGCCCAGGCAGAGATAGAGGCCGGTGTCGGTGTGGGTGAGGGTGCCACCTGGGAGGGTGTCAAGGGTGTCATTATGCCGACAGCCATCC
>JAAUXY010007216.1_pt1 | contig 71988 bp, 62 predicted proteins | sample 7278121 | NCBI WGS metagenome assembly JAAUXY01 (sample SAMN14350117, study PRJNA611818) | marine sediment metagenome | isolation source: surface marine sediment (1.8m) | place: French Polynesia: Moorea | collected 2018-08
GCAAAGCCAAACCCGGCGCCGGCCATCGCGAGACCGATCGCGAGGCCCCGGCGACGATCGAACCAGGCCGAGATCGTCAACATGTAAGGCAGGTTGTTCGCGCCGGCACCGAGCGATCCGATCACGGCGAAGATCAGCAGCAGGTGCCAGAGTTCCCGGATTAGCGGCAGGACCGCGAGACAGAGTCCGCAGACCAGGATCGATGGCACGACCACCCGGCGCGGGCCGATCCAATCGACAATGCGCCCAACAAGCGGCAGGCAAAAGGCGAGAAACACCGTGAAAAAGGTCAGCGCTAGGCTAATCTCGGCGCGGTTCCAGCCGAATTCGGCCTCGAACGGCTGGATGAACAGCCCCAGCGAGCCGAAGGCAAACTGCGACGGCGCGGTGGACATGCCGACCATGGCCGCGGCCACGATCCACCAACCGTAGAAAATCCGTCTGCCGCCCCTCGTATCCGCCACGGTCTCCATCGTCAGACTAATATAATCTAGTCATCCGCAAAGTTCGCCGGGAGAATTGCATCATGAAGTTCGGCATCCGCCTGATACAGCACCTCGGCTCACCGCGGGATATCGTCGAACTCGGCGTGCTGGCTGATCGCGCCGGCTTCGACCATGCCTGGTTCCCCAGCGACAAGTTCCTGTATCACGCCTGGCCGATGATGGTGACGCTCGCGGAGAACACCGAGCAGATCGTCGTCGGTCCGAACGGCATCGAACCCTACGCCATGTCACCAGGTGAAACGGCCACCTTCATGGCCACCCAGGATCTGCTGTGCAACGGCCGCACCGCGCTCGGCTTCGGGATGCACACCGATCAGATGATCGAATGGATGGGCATCAAGGTGCAGGACCGGGTCACGCGGATCCGCGAAGCCGTGGACCTGATGCGCCGCATCTGGCGCGGGGAGGTCGCGGAATTTCAGGGCAGGGAATTCAACTGGTCGGACCAATGCTATCTGCGCTTCCAGCCGCTGCGGGACCGGATCCCGATCTATGTATCAGGCTACGAGGCGGAAAGCCTGGCGCTGACCGGCGAAATCGGCGACGGCAGCCTGCCGATGATCACGCCGCCGGAATCCGCGCCGCTGATGGTCGAACGTGTCGCAACCGGGGCGGCGCGCGTTGAGCGCGATCTGTCGGAGATCGATATCTGCGGCTGCGGCTGGTTTTCGATCAGCGCTGACGGCAAAGGCACCGACACCGATGAGTTGAAAGACATCCTGGCGTACTTTGGCTACTACCTCGAAGAAGAGGCCCTGAACACGGTCGGATTGAGTCGAGCCGACTTCAAGGAGATATTCGACCTGATCGAGGCGCGTGACTATGCGGCTGCCCGTGCGCTGGTCACGCCGGCCATGTACCAGCTCGCGGTCACAGGCACACCCCGGGACGCGATCAAGCGCATTGAAGCACTGTTCGCCGCGGGGATTACCCAGGTATCGGTCGGCGGGCCGATGGGGCCGGATCCACGCGAAACGATTCGCCTGTTCGGCGAACAGGTAATTCCCTACTTTCGCTAATCGGGCCGACTGCCCTAGTCGTCGCGCGGTGGGCAGGCATTGGGGCCTGCATCACCGGTCGCCTGCAGCTCGAGAAAAGTCGTGACCGCGAAGGTGGTCATCCCCACAACACCCTGCCGCTTGTCGGTGTCCAGCAAGCGTGCGTGTTCCACTTTGAGCGTGTAACGCGTGCCCGGCTTGATCGAGCTGCCCGGCATCGTGATCTCGTTATCCGCGAAAGTCAGCAGCGACTCCGACGGTTTCTCGGGCTCCAGCGGGTTCGGCGTCGCCAACGGTCGGCCGCTGTGAAATGCCCGCTTGCCGTGGCAATCATCCATCATGACAAAGATCAGGTCATCGGCAATGCCGTTCGGATCGGCGCGACCGGTGTCGAACGGGGTCCAGCTCACTCGCGTGTCGACACCCGGCTCGACCGCGGTACTGGCTACGGTGGAACCGTTTTGCTCCAGGCTGATCACCGGTGCCGGCGGCAAATCCGTCTGGCCGTCCGCACCCGCGATGGTGACCACGAAGTTATCAATATCGCCGCCGGGCGTGGAGAAGCTGAAGGCGTAATCGCCGTTTGGCAGCTCTGCGTCCACGGCTTCGACGGTTTGATGGCGGTTACCATCATGGCCGAACAGGACAGCCCCGCCGTCGCCTTCCCGGTCGAACAGGATGGGCTCGCTGCCAGGCGCGGTGAGCTGCATCCGCGCATCGGCCACTTCGCCGCCTGCCAGCTTGAAGATCTCAGCGAAGAAACCCATGTCGATCAGGTTAAGCACGCCGTCGGCGGTTTGCGTGAAGTTCCAGGACTTGCCGAGCACGAAGAAAGACACATGATCTCCCGGTGAGCCGGCACTTGCCATCGGCTCAGCCGTTGCCGCGGGTTCATCGGCCGGCGGCGCCTCGGGCGCGCACCCGAGCACGAGGCAAGTCAGCAGCACCAGGACCAATTCGCTATAGCGACGGGCGATAGACATTGACAACTCCTTCTCAGGGCACCGTAACGGGCAATGGCTGCGTTCTCAACGCGCCGAATTCCGAGCGACCGGCTTCGAGTAACTCGAGCATCCTGGCGAGTATCTCCGGGTTTTCACGGGCCACCGAGTAGCGCTCGGGATTCGGGATTTCCATATCGAATAACAGCCAGTAGCTGAAGCCGATCCCGTCTTCGAAGCGTTCGAAAGCCGCGAGATTGCGCCGGTAGTAGCTGTGCACGATCAGCTTCCAGCGCGGCGTGCGAAGCGCCGCGATATCCTCGTTGTCGAACAGGTACAGCACCTCGTGTGGGCTATCGTCCGAACCCTGGAATTGCGGCCAGATGTCGCGGCCGTCCAGGACCAGATCTTGCGGCAATTTCGCTCCAGCGACGTTGGCGAGTGTTGGCAGGATGTCGATATTCATGGTGGCCGCCCGGCTCACGGCGCGCCCCGGAATCCGGCCCGGCCAGTGCGCGAACATCGGCACGCGGTAGCCTCCTTCCCAGGTCGTGCCCTTGCCCTCCCGAAACTCCCCGTTATCGCCCTCGAACCACGCGCCATTGTCGCTGGTGAAAATCACCAGCGTGTCCAGGTCGAGGCCACGATCACGCAGGCCTTGCAAGACCTCACCCATGCTCCAGTCGATGGTCTCCACCACGTCGCCGTAAAGGCCGGCCCGCGAGCGGCCGGCGAAGCGCTCCGACACGTACAACGGAATGTGTGGAAACGTATGCGACAGGAGAATAAAGAATGGCTTCTTCGACTCCGCGTTGATAATGCGAAGCACCTCGGCCGTGTAGCGCTGCGTGAGGGTTTCCTGCTGCACGGTTTCTTCCACGACTTCCGCGCCCCGGTACAGCGCCAGCGGCTGCATGTCATTGCTGTACGGCAGTCCGAAAAACTCGTCGAAACCGTGCCTGGTCGGCCAGTGCTCCGGGGTATGGCCCAGATGCCACTTGCCGATCAGCGCGGTACGATAGCCGGCCTTCTTGAGAATTTCAGCCAGCGTGGTTTCGCTGGCCGGCAGACCATGCGTGTCGTCCGGTTCGATTACGTTGTGGCCGAGCCCGGATCGAATTGCATAGCGACCCGTCAACAGGCCGGCTCGGGATGGCGTGCAGATGTTGGCGCTCGCATAAAAACTCGTGAAGCGCACACCCTCGCGTGCCATCTGGTCGATATTCGGCGTGCTGATGAGCCGCGACCCGTTGACACTCAGGTCGCCGTAGCCGAGATCGTCCGCGAGCACGACAATGATATTCGGCTGCGATCCGTTGGCCGCGAAAGTACTGATCAGCCAGCAGGAACAAAGAACAACTAACGCAACGCGACTCATCATCACACCCGATCCCGTACGCCACTACCTTGGTCGGCTACCGTCGCCTTGTCAATAACAACCTTCAGGGCTACATTGGCCGGAGTCGCTGATGTCAGGAAGGGTCATGTGGGACTTGCTCCGAAATTCGTCGTTGTCGACTTTTGCCACGCTCGCGTGCGCGACCGGCATCGGTCTTGCCGATGTGCTGCCGACGATCGATTCACAGACGACCATGTTCTATTACATGAACATAGACGCGCCGGCGCGTTTCTACGGTGAGACGCTGGGATTGTCGGCCAGCATGGACACCGACTGGGTCAAGATCTTCCAGATTACGGACACTGCCGCCGTGGGCGTTGTGACCGAGGGCGACGGCGCCTATCACCGGGCACGACCCGACAACGCCGTGATGCTAAGCATCGTTACCAGCGAGATCGATGCATGGTACGACCGGCTCAAAGCCACTGGCGACGTGAAGTTCCTGAAAGAAATCTATGACAGCAAGACCGTGCCAATCCGGGCCTTCCTGGTCGAAGATCCGGGCGGCTACACCGTGGAGTTCTATCAATGGCTCAACGAAGATGGGGAGGAACCATGAATAAGAGAGAATCGCGTGACAACCGCCCGATTTCGCGGCGAAGATTTATCGCCGCCGCGGTGGCCGGCGGTACGGCTGTCGGCGCTGCGTCCAACCCGACACATGCCGGTGCGGTACCTGAAGCTGAGGTTACCAGCAGGCAATCTGGGCCGGGTATTGAACAGCTCGAAGAAATCGTTGCGCGCTGCGGTAGCGAGTTCGGCGACCTTAGACGGATCAGGTGAGGTGATGCATGTCGGTTTTTGAAGTAGAAAGCTGGCTCGTCGCCGAAGGGAAAGACGAGGAACACGAAATTGAGATGCGCCGCTGGCTGACCTGGGTCAACGAGCACCGGGATCTGTTCCCGGAATGGAAAAGCCTGCGCTATTTCTACAAGCACATTGCGGGCAATGACTCGGGGCGCTACGTGGTGATCTGGGAGTACGAGAACTACACGGAATTTGAAAAATACAAGACGCGCCGCAAGGATTACGAGGGCCCGTACGCGGAATACAAGGAGAACGATCCGTACTACAAGGGCGTATTCATCCATAGCCGCATGGGCTACGAGTTCTGGCGCGATATGGAACGGGAACTCTGGATCGAGTAGTTTCGCGAACTCACGCAAGCAAGAAAAAGCCCCTGCTCCGGGTGAAGGAGCAGGGGCTTTCGTTTAGCGACTTGTTATCGCCCGATGATCGCTCAGTTGCCGCCGTAGCGGAACGTCACACTACCACCAATCGTCAACGGATGCGGCCGCAGACGGATGCCACTCAGGCCAAAGTTTTCCTGGGTGCCCGTGTAGTACTCCTCGTCGCCGGCGTTCTGCACGAACAGCGAGAACTGCCACTGCTCCATGTCGAAGCCGGCACGAATATTCACGACGTCATAATCCGGGCTCCGGTATGGGAACTCACCCGGCCCGACGACCCGGACAAGGCCCTGGTTCGGTGACGGACCGCGGGTCTGCAGGTTCGTCAGGCCTTCGATATCGGAATACTGGCCGTCGCGATGGATGTACTCCAAGCGGAACCACAGTTCGTTCTCCGCAATCGGCAAGCGCAGCTCGCCGGCCAGGTTGAAGGTCAATTCCGGCGCCTTCGGGATTTCCAGGCCCGTCAGGGACGGCCTGAAGCCACCCGTGATCTCGACGAAGTCCAGCCCTGTCTCCGGGTCCACATTCTTGGTGATCTCGGTATCGATCCAGCCGAGACCGCCAGTGAACAACAGGTTCTCGGTCGGCGCCCAGACGCCTTCCAGCTCGATGCCGTAGGCTTCCGCGTCGTCGATGTTGATGGTCTGCTCGAAGTTCGACGACAGGTCGCCGGGCGTCAGGAAACGGAACGCCTCGAACTGCAGGTCCTCCCACTCGAGATAGAAGACCGCACCATTCAGCCGCAGCGTATTGTCGAACAGCTCCGTCTTCAGGCCGACTTCATAGTTCCACAGGATTTCTTCCTTGAAACCCTTTTCAATCGGCACGTCGTTATTGTTCGTGTCGTTGCCGAGGCTGCTGCCACCAGCCTTGTAGCCCTTCGAAATGGTCACGTAGCCGCCAACGTCATCGGTGAACTGGTAACGCGCCCCGAAACGTGGCGCGAAATCATCGAAGCTCTCGCTGCCATTCGCCGACGGACGGGGAGAGTTCACGAACGTTGGCGGGCCGCCCGGACCGCCGATGCCAAACGCCTGCAGGCTGTCGTCGACCTCATCGTGCGTATAGCGGCCGCCGATTATCAGGTCCAGGCGATCACCAATCGTGTAGGTCAGGTCGGCAAAAATCGCGATCTGCTCCACTTCGAAGCTCTTCGTGTTCAGCGCCAGGCCGAGGCCTTCCGGGAACGGCGGCAGGAACCCATCGCCGTTCACGGTCGCGGTCGGCTGCGACGAGATTGCGACGTTGTTTCTCTGATTCTGCTCATCCTGCGCGTACAGCACACCAACGACCCAGTCGGCGCGATCGCCTTCGGACTGGAAGCGCAATTCGGTGCTCCAGGAAGTACCGTCGTACATATTGGTACGGCCAATCAGGTCCGCGCCGCCGATAAGGTCGTTGTCGAATTTCCGGTCGAACTCGGCGTCGACAATGCCGGTGATCCACTTGATCGTCTGGGTGTCGTTCAAATTGTAGGTAAAGTTCGCGATCGCGACGATGGTTTCCAGGTCACTGCGCTCCTGCAGATCGTGCGCCAGCTTGTTCCGGTTCATCGGCCAGAAACCCGTACCCGGGTCGTAGGCCATGCCATTGTTGCCGACGGCAAACGTATCAACCGTGTCGAGATCCAGCACGCCGGACGGTACGTTTTCGTCGGTGTCCTGTTCTTCATTGGTGTAGATGAATGTACCGGACAGCGACGCGGCGTCGCTGATATCCCAGATCGCCTTGAGCCGGCCCATGAAGTACTCGTGACCGGAGCCCTCCGCGCCGTTTGGCGTAAAGCTATTCTCAGCCGCGATCGGGCACTGCGAGCTGTTGTTGCCCGCTTTACAGATGTTTTCCACCGTGCCGTCGCTGTCTTCATACTTCAGTACACCGCGCAGCTTGAAGTTTTCGCCCAGCGGACCGCTCAGCACCCCAGTGATGTTAAACATCTCACCGGCGTCGTCGTAGCTTTCGGCACCGACGGTCACCCTGGCTTCCAGCTCATCGCCCGGGTCACGCGTTTTCATGTTCAGCGCGCCGCCCAGTGAGTTACGGCCGAAGTAGGTGCCCTGCGGGCCGCGCAGCACCTCGATGCGTTCCATGTCCGGCAGGAAGGGGTTCGCCACCTGGTTCGGCACCGACGCGACACTGAATTCGTCGAGATAGACGCCGACCGAGTTGATCGACGCGTTCTCACCGGACACCAGGTTGTTGATGCCGCGGATTGAAATGCCGAGACCGCGCTTGCCGAACTGGCCGTCTTCCGTGAAGCTGACATTCGGCGTCAGCGCCAGGAAATCAACTGCGCCCGTAATATTCTGCTGGTCGAGCTGATCGCCCGTGAAAGCCGTCACACTGATCGGCACTTCCTGCAGGCTTTGCTCGCGACGCTGTGACGTAACGACAATTTCGTCGATGGTGCCACCGGTTGCCGTACCCTGCGAAAAGGCGACAGTCGGTGACAGCGTGACCAGCACGAGCGTGCCGGCGAGGCAAAGGTTACGCATCGGATTCCCCCCTGTGCGTGATTAGTAGTTTATTACTAAACTAATAGCCTTGAGTTTGCAAGTGTCGACTATTTGCGACGCTGCTTGCAAGCCTTGTTTCCTGCCGAAAGTTACAGCACTGCGAACATCCTGGCCTGTGTGTTGCATTTTTACGACAGTCCGTCGTCCGAATCGGCTGCGTTGTCCACCAGAGCCTGTAGCGCAACGAGTTGGCCGGTCAAGGCCTGCGCGTCGGCGGCCGGCAATTCGGCCAGCAGGTCTTCGACCGCGGCGCGGTATTCGCGGCGCATGTCATGCCAGCGCACTTTGCCCGATTCGGTGATCACCACGCGCTGCACGCGGCGGTCGTCGCTCTGCTGGATCTGGTCGACCCACTGTTCGTCGCGCAGGCGACGCACGACCCCGGTCACATTGCCCTTGGTCACGCCGAGCATCGCGGCGAGCTGGCTCATGGTCAGGCCATCCGGGAAAGTCACGAGCGCGGTCAGGACATCGAACCGCGGCAGGCTCGTATCGAATTGCCGCTGCAGGCGACGCCGCAGAACCCGCTCGACGCTGTTGAAACTGAATAACAGTGCAAACCACAGTCGAATGGCCCGGTCTTCCTCGGGGGTGTCCTCGAGCATCGACTGAAACAGGTTGGGTTCGTGCATGCGCTAGAGCATCGCTATCACGGATTTGAGTTCGGTATATTCCAGCAGGCCTTCGAGACCGTTCTCCCGGCCCCACCCGGACTGCTTGTAGCCACCAAACGGCACGGCCATATCGGGGATCGCGTGGCAATTAATCCAGACAAGGCCGGCCTCCATGTCTGCGGCCAGCCGGTGGGCCTTGCTCACGTCGCTAGTCCAGACACTGGCGGCCAGGCCGTAACGCGAGCTGTTTGCTTCGCGTGGTATCTCGGCCGGGTCACTGAAGCGCAGCGCGGACAGCACCGGTCCGAAGATTTCTTCCTGTACCACACGCATATCGGGACTGGCATTGGCGAGCACGGTCGGCGCCATGAAGTAGCCGCCGCCGAGGTTCAGCCGGTCACCACCAGTTACGACATTCGCGCCTTGCTCCCGGCCGCTTTCGACCATGCCGCAGACGTAGTCGAGATGCGGTGCCGAAATCAGCGGCCCCATTTCTGATGCCGGGTCGTGCCCGGGACCGACACGCAAACCCTTCGCAACTTCGGCGATGCCCTGCACGACGTCATCGTAGACCGCGTCCTCGACATACAGACGTGAACCGGCTACGCAGATCTGGCCGGCATTGCCGAAGATCGCGCCCGCGGTTCCGGGAATTACACGCTCCAGATCCGCGTCTGCGCAAACGATCATCGGCGACTTGCCGCCAAGTTCCAGCGTGACTTTTTTCAGATCATCAATTGCCGCGCGCGCGATTTCCCTGCCGGTCTCAGTGGAACCCGTGAACGAGATTTTTGCGACCAGCGGATGCCGCACCAATGCCGCGCCAACTTCAGCCCCGGTACCGGTCAGGATATTAACGATGCCGGGTGGCACGCCGGCTTCCAGCATCAGTTCACCGAGACGCAACGTCGTCAACGGGGTTTTTTCGTCCGGCTTAATGATGGCCGCGCAACCCGCTGCAAGTGCCGGCGCGAGCTTCCACGATGCCTGCACCAGTGGGCCATTGGACGGCACGATCAGCCCGACGACGCCGATCGGTTCGTGGCGGGTATACACGTGGAAGGCCTGGCCCGGCACGGTGGAAATATCCTTCGTGCTCCCCTCCAGCTTGGTGCACCAGCCGGCGTGATAGCGAAAGCATTCCGCCGCGAACGGCACCTCGCCGTGCCGGGCCATCGCGAAGGTCTTGCCGGTGTCGAGCATTTCGAGTTCGGCGAGCTCATCGGCATGCTCGAGAATCAGATCGCCGACCTGCCACAGCACCGCGGCCCGCGCGGCGGGGGTCAGGCCGCGCCAGGATTTGTCGTCAAACGCTTTCCGCGCGGCATTCGCCGCGTTGTCAACGTCCTGCAGGGCGGCCGCCGGCACGCGCGTCAGTTCATCGCCCGTTGACGGATTATCGACCACCAGCTCGCCGCCGTCGGTCCCGACCCAGTCACCATTGATCAGCAAACGATGCTGTCGACCCAGGAACGCCTGAGCCGTTGCAGAGATTTCCGGTCCGCCCATCGCGCCGTCCCCCGCCGTTCTTTTCTTCAAGCTGTCAGATATCGTTGCAGCACGTCCAGTACCGCCCGGTTCGCGTCGTCGTCACCCACGGTAATTCTCAACACGTCGTGCCCGTCTCCTCCGCCTGCTCCGACGGGGCGCGGAATAATGCCCTCCGCTTCCAGTGCGCCCGCCGCACCGGCCGCGGATTTCCCATCGCAATCATCGAACACGATCAGATAGAAATTCGCCACACTCGGCACGACGCGCACGCCCAGGCGTGTCAACTCCTCGCTGATGCGTGCCAGCCAGCGCGCGTTGTGATCGCGAACGCGCTCGACCCAGGCCTGATCACGCACTGCCTCGGCCGCCGCGGCCATTGCCGCCGCGTTGGCATTGAACGGCACGCGCAGCCGCTGCAATACACCGACGATTCCCGGCGGTGCATAGCACCAGCCAATACGCAGGCCCGCCAGCCCGAACATCTTCGAGAACGACCGCGTCATGACCACGTTCTCGCTACGCTCTACCAGTTCGGCGCCCGCATCATAGTCCGGCGCGGTCACGTATTCCGCATAGGCGCCGTCCAGCAGCAGCACGACATTCGACGGCAGGCCCTGGTGCAAGCGCTCGATTTCCGCTGGCGCCACATACGTACCGGTCGGATTGTTCGGGTTGGCGAGAATCACAACCCTGGTGCGGTCGGTCACTCGCGCGAGCAACGCATCGACATCCGTCACGAAATGCTTCTCGGGCGCGGTGACGACTTTGGCGCCGACGGACATCGCATACAGCGCGCAAACGCCGAAAAAGTTCTCCGATAGCAGCAGCTCGTCGCCGGCGTCCATGAAGCAGCGAATGGTGAGACCGATTATCTCTTCCGAGCCGTTGCCGCACACGATCTGGTCGGCTTCGAGGCCGTACACGTCGGCGATGGCCTCGCGCAGATCCGCCTGATTGCCATCCGGATAGCGATGCAGCAGGTCACGAATGCTCTCGTAGGCGTCTACCGCGGCCGGCGGCGTGCCAAATGCGGATTCGTTCGCACTCAGTTTGTAACGTGGCAGGCGCTCGCCGATTTTGCTCTTGCCCTGCTGGTAGGGCGCGATCTGCAGCACGCCCGGTACGGCCCTTGGTGTATCACTCATGATTTGGGCCTCATGGTCGTGCCTGGGGCAACATGATGAACTCCCACGGACTGGCCATGGTGTCGACCGGGACCTCGATCAGCACCGGACCGCCGGCGGCGAAGCCCTGACGGATTGCACCGCGTAGCTCTTCCGGGGTGGTCGCGCGCAGTCCCAGCGCACCGAAACTCTCGGCCAGCGCAACGAAATCCGGGTTGCGCAGCGGCGCGCCAAGGTTTTCATCGCCGAAATGGTTCTGCAGATCGCGCGCCACGTTACCGAACCGGTTATCGCGAAAGATCACCGTTACCAGCGCGATATTCTCGGCGACGGCTGTGGCCAGTTCCTGCACGTTATACATGAAACCGCCGTCACCACTGATCTGCAGCACCGGCTTGTCGGGATGTGCGACTTTCACACCCAGCGCGGTGGCGTAGCCATAGCCCAGCGTGCCCTGGTAACCGCTGGAAATGAAATGCCGCGGCAGGTACGACGGGAAGCCGTACCATGAGGCGAAACCGGTCTGGGTGATTTCATCGACGAAGTAGCCATCGTCCGGCAACTCTTCGCGCATGACTTTCAAGAACGACAGCTGCGGCTGGATACGTTCGTATTCCGCCTGCATGCCCGCCTTCAGCGTCTCGAGCTCTTCCTGCCGGGACGCACGTGTGCCCAGGTGCCGTGGCAGTTCCTCGAGTAACGCGGCAACCGACACGCGCGCATCGGCGCAAATACCGACCGCCGGCGTCAGCACGCGCTCGATTTCCTCCGGATCGATATCAATGCGCAGGATTTTCAGGCCTTCGGTACCCCAGTACATCTGCGGATACTTCAGGCGCGTGCCAACCGCAAGCACGACATCCGCGTCGGCCCACAAACGATGCCCGGCCGGATAGGTCTGACTCAAATAATGCCGGTCGCTGATCACGCCCTTGCCATGACGGAAGGAAACCACGGGTGCCTGCACCATCTCGGCCAGCGCGAGCAGCTCCTCGCCGGCGTCGCGCGCGCCCCCGCCGATCATGATCAGGGGCTTCTTGGATGCAGCCAGTTCGCGCGCTGCCGCCGCGATCGCATCCGGATCCGGTTCCGCCGGTTCGTAATGCAGCACCGGCTCAGGCAACTCGATATCGGCCTGCATTTCCATGACATCGGGCGCCATCTCGATTTCGACCGGTCGCGGGCGGCCCGTGCGCAACTGTCGGAAGGCTTCGGCAACCAGGCCAGGCGCATCCTCGACGCGCTCGATACGCTCCGCCCACTTGGTCAACCCGCGCAATAACGCCAGCTGGTCGGGCAGTTCGTGCAGATAACCGGCGCCGGAACCGATACCGACGGTCGGCACCTGGCCGGTCAGGCACAACACGGGGGCATTGCAGCCCCAGGCGGTGCACAGCGCGGCCGTGGTGTTCAACACGCCCGGACCGGGCACGACATCGTAGACGCCGACTTTGCCGGTGGAGTGCGCATAGCCCAGTGCCATGTACGCCGCGCCCTGTTCGTGACGCGATGTAATCAGGTTCAGCCGATCGCGGTTCTTGTAAAAGGCGTCGTACAGGTAGTACAGCTGGCCGCCCGGCAAGCCGAATATCGTATCGACACCGTGGTTCATGACAGTGTGCACGATTGCTTCGGCGCCAGTCAGTCGAGGCATACAGTCACCATCTGTTGCAGATTGGGTTATCTGTCAATTAGTTTAGTCGTGAACTAATTGGCTTGTCTACAGACCGCGACCGCCTGTTGCGCCAGACTTTCTATTGCGTCCCAGTCGCCGGCTGCAACTGTCTCAGCCGGCGCCAACCAGCTGCCGCCCACGGCGAGTACATTGGGCGCCGCCAGGTAGTCCGGGAGTTCGGCTGCCCGAATCCCGCCGGTCGGGCAGAACGCGGCTTTCGGAAAGACCGCGGCAAGCTGCCGCAGCAGACCCGGACCGCCATACGCCGCGGCCGGAAAGACCTTCACGGCGTCCACGCCAATCGACACGGCGTGCATCAGTTCAGACGGCGTGCAGATTGCCGGGAGATATGGAATCTCGCTGGCGGCAACGATGAGGGTTTCATCAAAGCCCGGACTGACGGCGAAGTCGGCCCCGACATCGATCGCCTGCGCGAGTTGCACGGCGTCGGTCACGGTGCCAATACCGAGCGTAATGTCCGGTAATGCATCGCGAATGGCGCGCGCCGACTCCAGGGCGCCGGCGACCCGCAGCGTGATCTCGATACAGTGCAGGCCGCCATTCGCGAGCGCCGATGCCAACTCCACCGCGGCGGCAGGATCACCGATCGTCACCACCGGAATCACGGTCGGTTCGGGAAATAGTGATCTGACGGAAGACATCGAAACCCCCATTGTGGCGGTGACCGGGTGACAGGCTCAGGTGTAGCCTATATCGTCATTCGGGGTCAATTTTTCGCGAGGCTCAGCGACCGTGACGCGCATTGCCTGTATTGGTGAGTGCATGGTGGAACTCAGTAACGCCGGCGACAGCGGCCTGCGGCAGGGTTTCGCCGGCGATACCGCCAACCTCGCCGTGTATCTGGCGCGCCTGTTGCCGGAGACCACTGTCAGCTACGTAACCGCCATCGGCGAAGACGAACTCAGCGATGCGATGCTCGCCGCGTGGCAGGCTGAGCAAATTGACACCTCGCAGGTTCGACGCCTGGCCGAACGCTTGCCCGGGCTTTACTGGATAAGAACCACCGCCGACGGCGAGCGGCGTTTCCTTTACTGGCGTGGCGAGTCGGCTGCGCGTGAACTGTTTCGCGATGGCTATGCAAACGAACTGGAACAGCAGCTTCGCGGTACCGGGTTAATCTGTCTGAGCGGCATTTCGCTCGCGATTCTCACGGCCGAGCATCGCGCCGAGCTGATTGATCTGCTCGGTCGTTTACGATCTTCGGGCAGCCGCATCGCCTTCGATTCGAACTATCGGGCAGCTTTGTGGCCCGATACCGACGCGGCGCGCGATTGTTATGAGCAGATATTGCGGATCACGGATTGCGCGCTGGTCAGTCAGGATGACGAGCGGCAGCTGTTTCATGCCGCGGCGCCGGCCGATACGATTCAGCGCCTGACAGCGCTCGGCGTGCGGGAAGTCGTCGTCCGCTGCGGTGCCCAGCCCTGCCTGATCGACCACGACGGTCAACGCATGGAAGTTGCGCCACCCGAGGTGGCAAAAGCCGTCGATACGACCGCGGCCGGTGACTCATTCAATGCCGCCTACCTTGCAGCGCGGTTGACGGGGCTGGACTGCGAGGCCGCCGCGCTGGCGGGTCACCGGCTGGCCGGCCTTGTGGTCGGGCACCGGGGCGCGATCCTGCCCCGGACCAGCATGCCGGTTGCCCAGCTGCTGTTCGGCACAGCCTGAACGTGGCGCAGCTTGCGGGATTCGGGTGGGTCTCCTAAGATGGTTTACACATAAACTACAGGGCTGAGACGGCATGAAAATCGAAGCCGCAAAGGTCATCGTCACCTGTCCCGGGCGCAATTTCGTGACGCTGAAAATCGTCACCGACGACGGGGTCTATGGCCTGGGTGATGCCACGCTGAACGGCCGTGAACTCGCCGTGGTCGCCTACCTCGAGGAGCACGTCGTGCCCTGCCTGATTGGTCGCGACCCGCAGCAGATCGAGGACATCTGGCAATACCTGTATCGCGGGGCCTACTGGCGGCGGGGTCCCGTCACTATGGCCGCGATCGCGGCGGTCGATACGGCGTTGTGGGACATCAAGTCAAAACTCGCGAACATGCCGTTGTACCAGTTGCTCGGCGGCCGTTCGCGCGACGGCGTGCTCGTGTACGGCCATGCCAATGGCAAGGACATTCAGGAAACCGTCGACGAAGTGCAGCGTTATCTTGACATGGGGTATCGCGCGATACGCGCACAATGCGGGGTACCCGGGCTGCCGAGTATTTACGGCGTGTCCGGGGACAAGATGTATTACGAACCGGCCGATGCTGACCTGCCGACTGAAAATGTGTGGTCAACAGAACGGTACCTGGATCATGTGCCGCAATTATTCGAAACCCTGCGCAATCGCTTTGGCTTCGAACCGCATTTTCTGCACGATGTCCATCATCGTCTGACGCCGATCGAAGCCGCGCGGCTCGGCAAGGCGCTGGAAGACTACCGGCTGTTCTGGCTCGAAGACGCGGTGCCCGCGGAGAACCAGGAAGGCTTTCGACTGATTCGTGAACATACCGTCACGCCGCTGGCCGTGGGCGAAGTCTTCAACACGATCTGGGATTGCAAGGAGCTGATCCAGGAACAACTCATCGACTACATCCGCGCGACGGTTGTGCACGCGGGTGGCATCACCCATTTGCGTCGCATCGCCGACCTGGCAGCGCTCTATCACGTTCGCACTGGTTGCCATGGTGCGACTGATCTGTCGCCGGTGTGTATGGGCGCGGCACTACATTTCGACACCTGGGTGCCAAATTTTGGTATCCAGGAATACATGCGGCATACGTCTGAGACCGACGCGGTGTTCCCCCATTCCTACTGGTTCAAGGATGGCGCACTGCACCCGGGCGAGGAACCGGGACATGGCGTGGACATCGATGAAACCGAAGCCGCCAAATACCCGTACCAGCGGGCATACCTGCCGGTCAACCGGCTGCAGGACGGCACGCTGTGGAATTGGTGAGCAGGACAAAATCATGAGCAGGAAAATCGAGAAATATACCGGCATGGTGATCCAGCCGGCCGTGACCGTCGCCGAGGATCGCAGCGGTATTCAGCAAAACCTGGATCGCGTGTGCAACATGATCGATTTCGGCGTCGGCTATTTCTGGGAACTGCCGGTGCGGCTGGTCGTGTTGCCCGAGTACTTCATGCAGGGCGTGACGACGCCGGGCAAGGGCGAACACGGCATCGAGGGCTTCATGAAAAAGGCCGTGACCATTCCGGGACCCGAGATGGATCAGCTCGGTGAAAAGGCGAAGGAGTACGGCATCTATATCGCCGGCGGTGGCGTCATCGAACAATTGCCCGAATTTCCCGACCGCTGGTTTAACGCGGCCTTCATCATCGGCCCGGACGGCGACGTTATTCTCAAATACCACAAATGGCATGTACCGGCGTTCATTGGCCTTGGTACCAGTCCGCACGATATTTTTGACGAGTACCGCGAAAAAATCGGCGGCGACATCACCGACCTGTTCCCGGTAGTCGATACGGATATCGGCAAACTCGGGACGATGACCTGCCATGATGGCTGCACGCCGGAGGTGTCCCGCGCGCTGGGTTACAACGGTGTCGAAGTCATCTGCCATCCGACCGCACAGCAGGAGGTCGAGGGCATGTCGGAGCCCTGGGACTTCTGGCGATTCACGCGCCGCACGCGGGCACACGACAACATGTGCTACCTGCTAGGGTCCAACTGGGGCACGGTGGAATATGCGTACTACCCGGAATCATTCTGTCCAGGGCATTCCGTGATCATCGACTACACCGGCATGATCCTGCGCGAGGCCCCCTACCCGGCCGAACAGGTGATCTGCGCGCCGATCGATATCGAAGCGTTGCGCGAGCATCGTGCGCGCATCAATCACAATTGCTGGGTGGACGTGCGCACCGAAGGTTTCCAGCAAATCTACGACAAGCCGATCTACCCGCCGAACCGGTTCCCGTCCGGCAAACCGCCGCGCGCGCTGTCGGATAAGATGGCGCCCTGCCGCGATGTCCTGGATCAGCTGTACGAGCGCGGCCAGTTCATGCCGCCCGCGGGCATGCAGCCAGGCGATATGTCGCAGCAGCTCGATGAGCGAATCGCGTACGCGCAGACTACCGGCCGGCTGCGCAAACCGGATTAGATACGCTATGCACGATGTAGAACTACCTGCCGACCTGTTGCAATGGCTCCGGGAGCGTCGCGGCAAGCAGCACGTATTCGATCATATCGACGCGAAAACGACCGCGTTGCTGGTCATCGACATGCAGAACGGCTTTGTGCACCCGGACGGCTTCGCCTATATCGAGAAGGCTGCCGGCACGTCGCCGAACATCAACCGGCTAGCCGATGCCCTGCGCCACGCAGGCGGCACGGTTGCATGGATTCGCGCGACGTTCAATCCGGAAGGCCGCAGTGCCTGGCACATGTACTTCGACAATTTCGTGCCGGCAGAACTGCGCGACGACTGGCGGGCCCAGATGACACCGGGTAATCACGGCCACGAGTTCTGGCACGAACTCGACATACACGACGATGACTGGATCGTCGACAAGGACCGGTTCAGCGCAATGATCCAGGGCGCCTCCGACCTGGAGGAACGCCTGCGCCGGCATGGCATTGACACGGTACTGGTGACCGGCACGCTGACCAACTGTTGCTGCGAATCCACCGCGCGCGATGCGATGATGCGCGACTTCCGCACGTTCATGATTTCCGATGCCAACTCGGCCCGGACCGACGAGGACCACATCGCCGGCCTGCGCACCTTCGTGCAGGTGTTTGGCGACGTCATCAACACGGACGAAGCCGTCGCCATGATTGGCGGACAGTGATCTCGATTCCTCGATCCAACTTCCCTGTGGGGGAACGTAAATCCCATGAACGATAAAAACAACTCCTATCACATGGAACTTGAGGAGTTTCGGCAAAACGGGTACCGCGCGGTCGACTGGATTGTCGATTACCTGCAAAACGTGGAGTCGTATCCCGTGCTGTCGCAGGTTGCGCCCGGCGATATCCGCAAACAGCTGCCGCCATCACCACCGGAACACGGCGAGAGTTTCGACGCAATGCTGAAGGACGTCAGCGAGATCGTGCTGCCCGGCATTACGCACTGGCAATCACCGAGCTTCTTTGCGTATTTCACGGCCAACAGCTCGCCGCCGTCGATCCTCGGCGAACTGTTATCGGCCGGCCTGAGTGTGCAGGGCATGTTATGGGCCACCAGCCCAGCCTGCACCGAAGTCGAGACCCATGTCATGGACTGGCTGGTCGAAATGCTGGGTCTGCCGCACAAGTTCTTGTCCCGGACGGACGGCGGCGGCGTGATCCAGCACTCGGCATCGGACGCAACGCTATGCGCGCTGCTGGCCGCGCGCGAACAGGCCACCGCGGGACAGTCGAACAAACAGGGCTGTGACGGCAAGCTGATTGCCTATACGTCCGGGCAGGCGCATTCATCGATTGAAAAGGCCTGCATGATTGCCGGCATCGGCTCCGAAAACCTGCGGCTGATCGAGCTGGACCAACGGTTCGCGATGCGGCCCGACAAGCTGGACGAACAAATCCGCGCTGATATGCAGGCAGGACTGGAACCGTTTTTCGTCTGCACCTGTGTAGGCACCACATCAACCCTGGCGCTGGACCCGATCGCGGACGTCGCCGCAGTCGCCAATGAACACGGACTGTGGCTGCACGTCGATGCCGCGATGGCCGGTACCGCGGCCGTCTGCCCGGAATTCCGGTTCATCAACGCCGGCGTCGAACTAGCCGACAGTTACACGTTCAATCCGCACAAGTGGATGTTCACAAACTTTGACTGCAATGCGTTCTTTGTGGCCGACCGGGCTGCGCTAATCAACGCACTGAGCATCCTGCCGGAATACTTACGCAACCAGGCAACTGAGTCCGGCGCGGTTTTCGACTACCGCGACTGGCATGTACCACTCGGACGGCGGTTCCGCGCGCTGAAACTCTGGTTCGTCATTCGCCACTACGGGGTCGAGGGGCTGCGGCACCATATTCGCGAACACGTCGCACTGGCCCAGGAGTTCAAGCAGTGGGTCACCGACAGCGACGAATTCGACCTGGTTGTCGACAACCCCCTCAACCTCGTTTGCTTCACCCACCGCGACGGCAACGAGGCATCTGAGCGCATCATGAAGGCCGTGAACGACAGTGGCCGGATGTACCTGACACACACGAAGTTAGACGATCGCTTCGTACTCCGCATGTCGATCGGCCAGACGCGCACCGAACGGCGTCATGTGGAGGCAGCGTGGCAACAGTTGCGGGCAGCCGCAGCGGACCGCCGCTAGCGGTTACCAGTTCTCCTGCGCCGGCCTCACGTCGACCTCGAAAGACCAGGCCGACCGCGGTTGCGTGGTGAGCTGCAGCGCCAGCGACGCGATATCGTTCGGATCGAGACATTTGCCGGCGGTCGCATCCGGCCCGCCGGCATCATCGATCTGGCCATCGATGATCAACAGCGACACGTGGATGCCCTGCGGCCCGAGGTGCTTGGCCATCGATTGCGCCAGGCTGCGCTGCGCGGCCTTGGCCGCTGCGAAGCCCGTAGTCATCGGGCGACCTCGTAACGACGCAGTCGCACCCACGATGACGATATTTCCAGCGCCGTTGGCTTTCATTGCCGGGATGACCTGCTGGGCGGCGACGAGCGCGCCTAGCGCATTCACGCGCCAGCCCCGTTCGAATTCCTCGGCCGAAATGTCCTCGACCGACTGCCAGCTGCCGCTGCCAGCGTTGTAGATCAGGACATCGACCGGGCCCAGCTCTTCGTGCAGCGTCGAGAATGCGCTGGTCACAGACCCCGGATCGGCGGCATCGCAGGTATAGACACGCGCATCGCCCAGATCGGCGGCCAGAGAATCGCTGAAATCCGTACTCCGAGACAACAGCGCGATCCGATACCCGGCACGATCGAACGTGCGAGCAAAGGCGGCGCCGTTTTTTGGACCGATTCCAATGATTGCGCAAACGGGGTTAGCCATAATTTTTGCTCCGGGCTGGCGTGCCGTGGGCTAGCATAGTGACAGATATTGCTGCGGAAAAACGATGCGCCGGGAACTGTCATCCAAAGCGACACCGCTCTATCGCTGGGTTATTCCGGCGGCCCTGACAATTCTCGCCATCCTCGTGATCTGGCGGCTGGGTGGCGTCGGCACACCCGGGCGACCGGAAGCGGGCGCGATGATACTGGCGATCTCAATTGCCGCTGCGCTGGTGGTTATCGCGCGAATTCTCGACCGCGCCAAACGCGTCTGGATCGAGCACGATGTGCTAATTGTTTCCGACTATCGTAAAGAGGCGCAGGTGCGCCTCGGCGATGTCGCCAACATCGAAGCGACGCGCTTCGTGAAGCCGGATCGCGTCCGCATTCACTTCAGCCGAGCCACCATTTTCGGCGAGAGTGTGGTCTTTTTTCCGCCGATCCACTGGCGGGACTTCGCATCACGTCATCCGGTCGCTGACGAACTGCAATCACTGGTCACCGCCGGCGGACGGACACGCAACTGAATCGGGAGGGAATATCATGCACGTCGACGTTGCCTTGGAGCCGGTCTACTCGGCGAGCGAACTGGCCGAACTTGCCCAACTGGCTGACGAACAGGGAATCGCGACGCTATGGGTCACCAATGATCCGCAGGCGCGGGACCTGTTCATGCTGTACATGAAAGCGGCCGAAGTCACGCGACGGGTTCGTCTCGGCGTCATGGCGATCAGCCCGTTCGAGATTCACCCGGTCAAACTGTCCTCCGCGCTGCAGACTCTGAACGAAGCCTCGAACGGACGAGCCTCGCTAATCGTGGGCGGGGCCGGCGCAATCACCGCCAATACGAAACTCGACTTGTCACGTCGCGTCCGGGCGGTGCGCGAGTGTATTGACATCCTGCAGGAGACCAACGCAGACACGCCCCTGAACTACGAGGGCGAAATCTATCCGGTCTGGAACTTCCGCAACGAATGGGCCGTGGAACCACGCCCCCGCGTTCTCGCGGGCGCCAACGTCGACCAGATGTTGCGCATGTCGACCCGGCATGCGGACGGCATCCACATGAGCGACATGCCGTTGCCGCTCGTACCCGGCGTCATCGAGAAAGTTGCCGGTGCTCTCGAAACTCATGGCCGCTCGCTCGACGGTTTCGAGATCAATAATTTCTGGGCCTTTCACGTCAAGCCTGACGGCCGCGAAGCGGACTTCGAAGCACGCAGCCGTCTGATTCTGCGCGGCATGCTGAAGGAGATGTATATCGAGCCGTTCCTGAACGAGGACGAAGTCGACATAGTCCGGCGCAACCTGCCGAGCTTCTACAAGCCCTTCTACGATCGTGACGCATTCCGCGCTGCCGGTGGCGAGTTCGAGAACATCCCGGAGTCAATCGCAGAAACGTTGGTTGAAAGCCTGACGCTAACGGCGGCCACGGACGACCTCGACGGTCGACTGGAAATCCTGCATGACTTCGCGGCCGCCGGCCTGACACACATTACTTTGGGCCTGCACGACGACGCCGACGAAGCCATCCGGCTCATCGGCAAACGCGTCGTGCCAGCGCTCACGGCCGTTTAGTGCTAGCCGATATAGCCACCCACAAAGAACACACCGTACAAAGCCAGAAGGATTATCCCGGCCATGCGGGATACCTGCTTGCGCAACATGAAAATTGATACTGTTGCCACGGTGATCAAACAGACCGGCAAATAGAACGACAGAACTTCAGGGCTGACCGACACTGGGCGGATCAGAGCGATAATACCGGCATTGCACAGGAAGAACGCCAGGATCGATCCCGCGACATTGCCGTAGCTGATATCCGGACGACCTTTACGCGCCGCCGGCAGCTCGCGCGCCAACTCCTCGATACTCACCAGCAGCGCGAGGATAGTCATACCAAACACAGTCTCGGACAAGCCGAAGCGCGCGATGATCTGCTCGGAACCGGTCACGACCAGTTCGCTGCCGACGATAATGGCGACCAGCGAGCCGGCGAAGAGACCGACCGAACGCCAGCGACTCAGACCCTCAGCCTCTTCCAGGGTCTCCGCGACCTCACCGGTGGCGCGGATGTCGAGCCCCCGCTTACTGAGATAAATCAGGAACAACAGCGATGCCGCGAACCCGCCGAGCAGGATGGCACCATCGATGCGTGACAGCTCCCCGTCCCACGCAAGACCGAATAGCAGTAGCACGGCCAGGATCGGCACGGCGAGCACCGCCTTGGGCGCCTCGGCAAACCGCATCGGCGCCAGCAATGCCGTGATACCGAACGCCAATGCGATCGCTACCATGCTGGCGCCGATAATCGACCCCAGCGCGATCCCTGCGACGCCCTCGTAAGCCGCAACTCCGCCAAGCGCAAGGTTTTCGGGATCGAAACCGATGAAGATCACGCTAATCAGGAACGCCGAAATACCAAAACTGAGGGACATACCAACCGTCCCTTTGACGAGTTTTTCGGCGAAATAGATCACCAGGCCAAGCCCGGCGATGAACAGTAATGTAGAAATTGCCAGGTTCATTTTGCTTCCCTCCTGGTCGAGCTTTTTGGCGGGGCCATATCCCCGACCAGCTCACCAAACAGCTCGCGAACCCTGTCTGTGGCTTCCACCAACGCCTTGCGCCCGCGCGCAGTCGCCTGGTATTCGCGCCGGCCCCGCCGGCCAGCCCGGACCTCTCTGGAGCGCAGGTAGCCCTTTTGTTCGAGCCCATGGAGGATCGGGTACAAGGTCCCCGGGCTGAGCCGGTAACCGTGCCGCGCCAGTTCCTCGATGATTCCGAGCCCGTAAATCGGTTCCTTGCTGGCGTGATAAAGGATGTGCAGGCGCACCAAGCCAGAGTAGAGGTCGCGATCCATAATATATCGAATTTCGATAACGTAATTCGATAATATAGACCAAACGGGTCTTTTTCAAGCCCGTGAAAGGCTATGCTTCAGCAATAAAGCTTGGGGCCGGCAGCGAGTCGCCGACGCCGGCTAGCGGACCTGGCTTACCTGCGCGGCCGGGGCAAAATCATACGCCACGATTTCCGACGGCTTTTGCCGATAGAAGATACGATCGCCGATATCGTCGACCTGGTAACTCGGCTTCTTGTCCTTGCCAAGATCGACGAGCGCCACGATACGACCATCGTGTTTGCTGACCTGCGCTAGCGCGATGCGCTTGTCTTTCTTGATCATCATGAACACGAAATCGCGGGCCGCCGCCGAAGCCTGGAAGCGCCGCCGCGCTTCGTGCGCATAGTCGCCGGCCAGCCCCATATAGCCCTCGCTCAGCTCGGTATAGCCTTTGCCGAGTTCGGTGGTTACTGCGTGTTGCCAGCTGCCGGTTTCCGTCTCGTTGCTCGCCGAGTAGAAGGATGCGCCCGCAACCGCCGCATCGGCCGACGCCATTGCCGCCCGAAGCGCCTGCGCCCACAGCAGCGCCTGGATCAGCCCATGATGGCGGGGCGCCTCGTGGTAGGCGCTGAACCGGATGTCGCCATTCGAGCTATAGCCAATGACATTCTGGTGCCCGGTGAGGATGATCGCATCCTGCCGAACGTCGAGTTCCATGGGCTGATCTTTACCGCGGAGCTCTGCCTTCGTCTTCGAGACCTGCGCCAGCTCCGCGCCGCCGCGACCGAGACGGTATATCTGACCGTCGGAGGTATTGAAAGCGTACAGCGAGTCACCGTGCCAACGGGTGACGATGGGTTTTTTGCTACGCACATTTGGACCGTGCAGCAGTTCCCCGGTCGCGGGTCGGAACACGTTCATTTCGTGCGTGGTCACATACAACAGTCCGTTCTGTAGAAGCTCAGTTTGTCGCATCCGGCCTTTGACTTTCACGGGCTTCTTGAAGCGCGGTTCGCCCGACCGCGAATCCAGGACGTACAGCAGATACTCCGTGCCCTTGTCGTTCCACGCGGAGTCGTAGCCAGTGGTAATCACCACGCCCGCATTGCTGAAGTCGTGGTCAATGATTCCACCTTTGACCTTGGTCCCCTTGCCTTTCTTGCCCCATAGCGACTTGCCGCTGTCGTAATCAAGCAATCTGACCCGGCCCGTGCCTTCGGTGCGTTCGCTCACAATCAATCCGTTTTCGGCGGAAATAATCTGCGGACTCAGCGCACCGCGAAAACGCTGCCGCTTGCTCCAGACTGGCTCACCGGTGTCCAGGCTCAGCGCCTGGTAAATGGCGTGGTAAGGCGTCATATCGTCGCCTTCCTCGCTACCCACGAAAAGCACACCAGGGCGTTTGTCGGTCAAATGGAGCACCCGGGCATTGCCGGCATCGGTTTTCCACAACTCGCTGCCGGTAGCACCACCGAGTCGATGGACCGCACCCATGGCCGCGAGCAGAAACGACCCGTCGTCGAGCTCAATCGGGTCGGCATGCACCGGACTGACATCCATCGCGACCTGAGCGACAGCAAGCAACAGGTTCACCATTCCGCTTTTGCCTTTGCTCAGCACCTCGCTGTGCCAGCGCTGTTTGCCGGTGGCCATGTCGATCATAAAAAGCTGCGTGTTGAAGTTCCCCTGCTCGAAACCCACGATCAACAGGCCACCACTGCGCGGCATCACATACTTGCCCTGGATTTCGACCAGCCCGGCGGCCTGTGAATCGAAGACCTGGGTCCCGGTGGTCGCGTTCAGGATCACGATGCGACGATTACTGTCGCCCGCGTCGATGACGAACAACGGCGCGCCCGGAATCTCCTCGAAGCCTTCGTCTGAGAGATTCGCCAGATCAGCGTGGCTCCAGAGCGTGACGCCGGTCTGCGGATCGAGCCCGTACAAGCCTTTCGATGTGCTGACAATCAGGTCGCCGAGGCTCGTGACCCGCTGCCACGTCACGGGCGCGCCGAAATCCATGGCCCAAGACGGCGTCAGCTGAGCGCCTGCCGCCGGTAGTGCTGCAAAGAATGCGAGAAGCGCGCTGGCAATGGTCAGGCGCAGGAAACCGAGTGTCCGCATAACCGATCCTCCCGATGAAATCCGCCGGGCGTAAGATCAGGGTTCCGGATCCCGCTGTCGCGGGCACATGTCACGAATCGAGGCGGAAGAACCCAGCGAAATCAACCCGCTAGCGGATCTGCAGATCAGCACGCGGTGCCATCCTTGCGCGTAAACGCCCAAGATCCATCGGCCGCCAGGTTGGCTTTGAGATCGTCATTTGGGTACTCAACTGCATCCCCCGGCGAACGGTCGCCAATCTCGAGGTAGGTCACCGGCTGATCGGATCGATTGGCGAGCTGGTGCGCGATGCCGGTGCCGGCTTTGAAGCCCATGCAATCGCCGGGGGCCAATTCGTACTCTTCTGCATTCATAACGAGTGTCGGCGTGCCTTCCAGCACATAGATGAACTCGTCCTGTGTCGTATGGGAATGCAACAACGCGGATACTGAACCCGGTTCCAGCTGGGTCAGGTTCACACCAAAATTCGTGAGTCGAAACAAGTCACCAAGCTTCTTCTTGACGCGGCCCCGCACCTGTTGCGCGAACGGCTCCGGGTAGAACGTCGCACCCTTCATCGCCGTGACCGACAGCGACGAAATTGGACGCCTCGCGTCAATGGTCATTTCTGCCCCGGTTTGATGTCGGTGATACCCCAGGATTCGAGTTTTTTCTCGAAGGTCCACAACGGATGGATACGTTCAAGATCGGCCAGATCATCGTTTGACGCAAAATCGTAGCCATTGCCCTTTTCGTTGTACCACTGTGAGTAGCGCAGCGGGTAAACGACCTCCTCTGTGAAGATACTGATCATCTTCATGACCCATTGCGGGAATTGCTTGTACTTGAATTTCGTGCCGTGCTTGTTGGTGAGCTCGGCGATTTCGACCAGCTGATCGCCGGTCAACGCGCAGGATGCGATCGAGAAATCCTGGTTGCTGAATACTTCCGGATACTCGAAACAGGTGCCGACCCACTTGCCGACGTCGCGTACATCCACCCAGTTAACGAGGAAGTCCGGATCATTGATGCTGGGTAGATTGTTCTCACGGATCATGGTTCGCGACAGTTGGCTATCACCGCGAATCTGGGCCTGTGAGGTGTAATCGACCCGATGCATGTTGTAGTAGTAGGCCGGGCGATGAATACAGGTCACGTTCACTCCATGCCCTCGCAGGAAATTCGATAGTCGCAGTCGCTGGTCGATCCACCACGGGATCTCCGGAGCATCTTCGGCAATACCGGTGACCTTGTCGGTCGGGAATACCAATGTAATTACATGTTGCACTGACGGGTTCGCCTTTATCGCACCCAGCGCCGACATAACCTGGCCCATGACGACCACGCGGCCGCGAGCAGGAGTGTTACCGTTATTCGTGATCTTGCCGGCTTTCGCCTCATTGGCCGTGACGTACAGCACTACACCATCACAATCGGCAAAGGCTTCGGTCAGCTTGGCTTCAGAATTCAGGTCGACACCCGAATGCAGCATTAGCAAACCCGGCGTCTCGGCTTCAGTTTTCTCCAAAAGTGTTTCGAGCCGCGCGGCGGCCTGCGTACCGGGCGTGCGATACAGGGCCCGCACGCGAAATTTGCCTGTCTTGACCAGTTCCTCAACGACCGCGTAGCACTCCCACCCGGTGGCAGCAGTCACCGCGATCAGCGGCAACTCCCCGACCGATTTCGACGATTGCGGATGTCGCTCGCGCTCCGCCTTGATTGCCAATACGGCATCGACGAGTCGCTTGTTTTTTGCCTTGATGGCCTGCTGGGCCATCGCTACTGCAGCGTCTCGGTCCACTTGTGATCCCTCATGCAAAAAGGGGTCAGAGCAAATACTCTGACCCCTCCGTTAAGCGCGCCGTAGGCTATCTCCGACGACGTGTCGCTTTCTTACGCGCGGTCTTTTTCCTAGTCGCTTTCTTGCGCGTTGTCTTTTTCCTGGCTGGTGCCTTTTTACGAGCTACCTTCTTCTTGCGCGTCGTTTTCTTCCGCGCAGTCTTCTTCCTGCTCGTCGCTTTCTTCTTGCTCGCCGTCTTCTTCTTCCGCGCTGGAGCCGCTGCCGCCTCTTGCTCGGCAACCGGCGACCGACCGTGAATCAGCCGGACTTGTGCATCATCCCTGTAGTCCTTGTACTCGAAGTCCGGCGGACCATGCGGGTGATTGTGCCCGTGCGCCGCAGTCCACTCATACAGCTGCGGCCGCTGGCGGTACAGATGCGCCGCGGCGCGCTTCATGTTCTCGTCCGGCGTGGCCCACGGGTTGAAGTGGAAATAGTTATGCAGCTTGGAGTCCGTGCGACCGAATGCAATCGTGCCCAGTTCGCAGCGGAACGCACCGTGATCGATGTACGGCGGCCGCCAGAAATAGCCACCGGTCGGCAGGTCACCGAACTGCATCATCCAGGACGTGCCCCAGATGTGGTAGCTCTCTTCCGCGCAATCGTGATAAGAAATATTGTTCTGCATGAATTGCGGCGTCATGCAGTACAGGAAGCTGATCGCCTGGGTCAGCACATCGTAGTGCAATACCTTGATCAGGCAGCCTGACGCCACCGACGGCGACACGAGATTCCCGGGCCCCCACGGCGCGTCGACGTAGCTGTTGAAGGACGTGAAAGCGTCCGTCAGTGCGAGCTGGTGGCTGCGATCCGACTCCAGGAAGTCCGGCTCGGAGTCGTTGAACATTACGATCGCCTCGGCTCCCTGCGACGCGCTGATCGCATCGACGTGCATCCCGGCCGGAATGAACGCGTAGTGCCCGCGCGTCCAGACTGCCTTGCCGACCTTCAGACGGCCTTCGAGCAGGAAAATCTCCACGTCGGAGTGGCTCACGCCGGGCTTGCGCCTGTAGCCGTTTTTGAACTTGACTTTCAGCGTGCAGGCGCCGGAATCGGGATCGAGCGACAGCACCTTGTACTCACTGCCCTTGAAACCGGCGATATCGAATTTCTTATACGGTGAATCGAGCTCTACGTAGGGCTCAATATGTGGTCTGGCCACGGCTGTTCTCCTCTTCTAAATCTGCGGCAAGGGTCTAAAAGACCACCTTGTGTTTGCGCTTCGGCTCCTTTGGAATTTCCTTCTTCGGGATCTTGCGCAGATTGTCCCCATCCCAGTTAAATCCCCGCGTCTGGATGATCTGCAGGAATTCCTTGTACCACTTCTTGCGTTTGGGCCAGAGCTTCTCCTGGGCGTCGTAAATCGCCTTCCAGCGCTTCTTCTGCTCGGCGACATTTTCTTTCATCCACGCCTTCGCTGCGTCGTCGCGCTCGGGCTTTTGGTCTTGCACACGTTGTGCCATATCGCTATCTACCTCTATGTCGGTTACATGTATTTCTTGCGGAACCAGTCATTCACCTCGTCGCCGGTCGTCAGCCACACGTCTCTATGGCTGGCGATGTAGCGAAAGGCTCTGGCCAGGTGTTTGAATTTGTTCGGCTGCCCCACGTGGAAGGTGTGCAGGCAGATCGGCATACAGCGCGCGTTGGTCGCGCCCTCCTCATACAACACGTCGAACTGGTCGATGATCATGTCGCCGAACGCCTCGGACGACACGCCCAGGTTCAGAAACGCCGGAATGTCATTGATTTCCACCGTATACGGCACGGCGATCAGCTTCTTCTTCGGCGTATTGAAGCGGAAGGGATGATCATCAGCCGTGTAGTCGCACAGATACTCCACTCCGTACTCCTCGAGCAGGCGCGGCGTATTGTCGGTATGCGTCAGGAACGGGCTCAGCCACCCCTTGGTCTTGCGGCCGAGGGTCTTTTTCATTGACCCCAGTGTCGCCTCGAGAATGCTGCGCTCTTTGTCCTCGTCCAGCATGTTAAGCGTGCCGTCGGCATTGCGCACGTTGCCGATAAAATTGGCCGGCGCATTGTTGACGCCGTGGCCAATCCACGCCCAGTTGCGCGCCTCGCCTTCCTCGATGATGCGCGGGTACTCGCGGATGATCTCGCCATTCAGGCACACCGTGCCGCGCATGCCGCACTCGTCCATCAAGTCCATCATGCGCCACAGGCCGACGCGGTTGCCGTAGTCGCGCCAGCCGTAGTTCAGGGGATCGGGCGTAAAACCAGCGGTACCGGGTATCAGCGCGGTGCCGGGGATATCGGCCGGAAAATGCTCGATATTGATGTAGGGCAGCACCGCAACCCGCGCACCATTCGGCAGCTCGAAGGGCTTGCGATCGATAATCGGCACAAAGTCATAGTGTTTCGACTGCGTCAGCTTGCTGCGCGGCGATTTCTTGACCTTCTTGCGGGTACTTTTCTTGCGAAGTGCCATCGGTTTCTTCTCCCCTGTGAACTCTAATCGGTCGCGCCGACCGGTATCGTGATAAATGTCAATGCAGCCGCGAAGCTAGAGGCTGTTCAGGTACTCCATAGCCTCCTCCTTGCTGATCACATCGCCATACTTGGCGTTGATGTCGAACAGATTGGCTTCGTGCGGACCATCGTGACGGTCGCCGATGCACTCGCGCACGCAGATCGGCCGGAATCCATGCTGAACGGCATCCACCGCGGTGGCACGAATGCAGCCGGATGTCGTGCAGCCGGTAATTATCAGGGTATCCACGTCCAGACCGTTCAAGGTTGCCACCAGCGACGTGCCGAAGAATGCGCTGGCATACTGCTTGGTAATGACCACTTCGTCTTTGTGCGGGACGACTTCGTCGCAGAATTCGGCGTAGGGATTGCCCACTACCAGGTCTTTCAGCACCGGCGCTTTCTTGATCCAGACACCACCGTCCGCATAGTCGGGCGGTGTATAGAGCACCCGGGTGTGAATGATCGGTACGCCCTTTTCCCGCGCCAGGTCGAGGAAATCAGGCATCTCCTTCACGCAGGCGACCACGCCAGGCGCATATAACGCCGAACCTTCCGTCGTGTAGCCCTGCAACAAATCGATGACGATAATCGCTGATTTCTCACCAAAGCCCAGGCGTGAATCCCAGACGCCGGCGTAGTTCTGATCTTGAGTCGCCATTCTTATTCCCCTGTGCTGCCCGTGCGGATGCGGGCGGCCAATGTTCGCATCGAAGCCGGAACCCTGCAAGGCGGCGGCCCTGCCGGTTGCCGACACCCGGGCAAGCTGCCCGAGGCGCGGTTGCGCCCGGTGAATCCGGTCAGCCGGACTTGCCGGACCGTCCGGGCATGCTCTATACAGGTATTCAAAACCAGACCACGGAGGCAGCAGACATGGCCCAGGCACAGCCCAAGCCCCAACCGGCGGAGGTTCCGCCGCATACCCCGAAAAAGTCGAACGTCGTCGACAACTTCAAGACTCTGAGCGGCTTCGAGGGCCGCGAGTTGGAACTCGGCAAGTCGCTGAATGTAATGCTGCGGACCCTGTCGAACCAGGCCGGCTATGCGCACGAAGTCAACGATGCGCTGGTGAAGATGCATCTGAACGCGATGCAGTTCGCCAAGGACCACGACATGATTCAGGAGTTTGTCGACCACGACGTCAAGACCATGCGGCCCATCAATGAGCGGGTTGGCAACATCATCCGCAAGACCGGCAAGAAGGAAATCGCGCTGGTCGGCATGTTCGACCGCACGGCCTGCCATTTTCAGCTGGCACTGGAAAACGAAGCCGACGAAGGCATCCGTCGCTGGAAAGAACCTTTCGGGTACGTGCTGAAACAGGCCAAACGGATCGGCCAGTTCGATCTGACCGAGGAAGAGATCCACGAGAAATTCGTCAAGCCGCGTTTCTATGGCTATGCCAAGGATATGGGCGTGGAAATCGAGGTGTCGGATATCGGCGAAGACGACTGGATCAGCTGCAAGCTGATCGACTAGCACCTCCCCAATCAATCGGCACCGGGGATGGCGCGCCGCAGCCTGATTGTCCTGCTGCTCCTCGCGGTCGTCGTCAACGTTGTCTACTGGCAGGATCCCTGGCTGTGGCGCCGCTACGCGAGCACGTTCGCGCAGTTCTTCGGCGCCGCGCCGCGCCTGTTGCGACCCAACGAGCAGGTCAGCGGCGACCCGGCGCCTTTTCCGGTTGCGCCGGTCGCGGCCCGCAGCGTCAGCGATGTCGCATTCACTAATGCGGTGGAGTTCGCCCAACGCTTCGACAGCTTTGCGCTTGTGGTCCTGCACGGCGGAAAGCTGCAGCACGAGTGGTATGCGGACGGCTGGGACGGCAACAGCCTTACGCAGTCGCAATCCATGCACAAATCGCTGCAGGCTCTGCTCGTCGGCGTAGCGATCGAGAACGGGGACATTGACTCCGCGGACGATCCAGTGAGCCGGTATATCAATGAGTGGGCCGGCGATCCGCGCGGTGCGATCACGCTGCACCAGCTCATGATGATGTCTTCCGGCCTGGCGAACTACCGCTTCACACTGAACCCCTTCACCGACGATTTCCGCTGGCTCTATTCCGGCAACACGCTCGGTCCGACGCTGCGAAATCCACTGGCCGATTGGGCGCCGGGCACACAGTTCGACTACAACAACATCAACTCCGAACTGCTTGGCACCGTGATTCAACGGGCCACGGGTAAACGTTACGCGGCTTACCTGGACGAAAAGCTCTGGCAGCCGATGCGCGGCGGCGAGGCCCGCGTGTGGCTGGACCGGGAGGACGGCGACGCCTTTACGTCCTGTTGCCTGATGGCCACGGCCCGCGACTGGGCCCGGGTTGGCCAGGTAATGCTGAATCGCGGTAGCTGGAACGATCGCCGTATCGTCAGCGGCGCGTGGATCGACCGCATGGTCGAAGCCTCGCCGGTGTCGAAATGGTACGGGTTGCAGACCTGGCTCGGCTATGAAAAGGAGGTGAATCCGCGCGTCGCCAATCCGTCTGCAGCCGGCGCTTACGCACGCAGCGAACCATTCCTGGCGGACGATGTGTATTACTTCTCCGGCCGGGGCGCGCAGCGCGTCTACGTCGTACCGTCACGCGAGCTGGTCATCGTCCGGCTTGGCCCGGCGCTGGGCCCGAATCCGCTGAAGCCAGGCTGGGATAATGCCTACCTCGTGAATACCATCATTCGCGGACTGCGATGAGGCACCGGACCTTATTCCTGCTGGCGACATGGTTACTCGGCGCCTGCGCGACGGATTCTTCCGGGCCCGACACCGATGTGGTTGTGATCGGCGCCGGCATCGCCGGCCTGTCAGCGGCGCTCGAGGCGGGCCAGACAGGGGCGCGGGTCGTCGTGCTCGATATCAATTCCGTCGGTGGCGGTCACGCCGTGATGGCGGGCGGCCTGTTCATGGTCGACACGCCGTTACAGCAGGCCAGAGGTATCGAGGATAGCGTCGACCTCGCGGTCGCCGACATGCTGGCCTGGGGCGAGGATGCGGATGCTGAGTGGGTACGTCGGTACGCGGCGGCTTCACGCCCGGAGGTGCACGACTGGCTGGCCGGGCTTGGCGTGGAATTCACCTTGCTGCTGCCGGCCCCCGGTGAGACCAGCGTACCGCGTTTCCATTTCGCGCGCGGCGCGGCGGTCAACGTAGTCGTACCCATCATGAAAGCGACGCTGGCACTCGAGAATGTCGAGTTTCGATTCAATACCGCGGCAACCGGTCTGGCGCGTGACGCTCGCGGGAACTGGCGAGTCGTTACGCGAGATCAGCGCAGCGATGCAACCGGCACAATCACCGCAGGCTCGGTGATCGTTGCAACCGGCGGGTTTGAAGGCAACCTCGATCGGGTGCGGGCGAACTGGCACGCCGACGTGGACATGCCGGCGCGCCTGTTGAACGGCGCTGGGCGGTTTGCAACCGGCAGCGGACTCGACCTGGGTGCCGCGACCGGTGCCGCGATGTCGCGCCTGGACCATCAAACCATCTTCGTTACGGGTTTTCCCGACCCGCGTGATCCCAGTGGCGAGCACGGTCTGCTGGCACAAAACCCCATCGCGATCTACGTCAATCGCGAGGGGCAACGTTTCATGAACGAAGCCGTGGCGCGCAAGACCCTGGAACAAACCGTGCTGGCGATGCCGGAACAGGCTTACTGGTTGATTTTCGATGCGACCGGCCGGAAACGCCTGATGGTGCGCGGCGCGCCCTGGCTGAACCGGAACACGATTGAGCAGGAAATCCTCGGCAATGCCGACGTCGTATCGCGCGCCGAGACGCTGGCCGACCTGGCCACGGCAGCCGGACTACCGCCAGACACGCTGGGGCAAACCGTCGCGCGATACAACGAACACATCGAGGCCGGCGAGGATGCAGATTTCGGACGGTTTGGCGCAGGCGACAAACTGCCGAAACCGATCAGCGAACCACCCTTTTATGCGTGGCGGCTTTACCCTATGACGCGCAAGAGCATGGGTGGATTGGTGATCGACCACGACACCGCCGTGCTCGACCCGAACGGAGAGCCCATCCCCGGTCTATTCGCCGCCGGCGAAGTGACGGGCGTGGCCGGTATCAACGGCAGCTATGGCGGTTCCGGCACGTTCCTGGGGCCAGCCGTGCTGACCGGTCGGATTGCCGGGCGCAGCGCCGCTGCGCTGCGTGCTTCCCAACCGATGCCGTCCAGCGAACGACCGGACGCCACGGCAACATCGCCCCGAGAAATCGAACTCATGCAGACTGCCGCGCTGAAGGCGCTACTCGCAAAGTCCCGCGACGGTTACTGGCATTTCGAGCATTCGCACAAACTCGTGCTGGAGAGGGGACAGGACTGTAGCGACTGCCACGATTCCCAACGGCCGCAACGCAGGCTGCAGTCCCGCGCCGAACTGTTGGCACAGCTCGACGTCTGCACCGAATGTCATTGACTAGGAACTTACTGCGCGCCGAACCGGTAGCTGGCCCGCACACCAATCACACGCGGCGGTGGCAGAAACGCCGACTTGTATAGCGGCAGGTCCGCGACGACATTTGTCGTCGTCGCTGTATCAATTTCACTGCCGAGCACGAAGCAGCACCCGAGACCCGGACCGCCGCCGGCAAAGCGGACGGTGTCATCGTCAAACAGGTTGTTCACGTAAGCCAATATTTCCCAATTGGCAGACTGCAGACCAATCCGCAGGTCGGTATTCCAGAAGGCCTTCGTGAATGACTGGTTTGTAATATCGGTAAAGCGTTTGTCGGTCCACTGCACGTCGGTCTCGACATAGAAATCCAGCTCGCCGGTGAGCTGGCGACCATAGCGCAAGGAACCGGCAAAGGCGCCCGGCGGAGATGACTCCAGCTCATTGCCGGAATAACTGACTTCGCAGATATCCACGGGACCACCGGGCACGGACGACACTGGCGTGCAGTTGCCGGCGTTGGCCACCGTCACGGGACTACCGCTGTTTATCCGAAAATCCGTGTACTCGGTGTCCAGCCAGGTATAACCACCAGACACGGTCCAATTGCCGCCGATAAAGCTACTGGCCGGGCTCCAGACGACCGCGAGCTCAGCGCCCCAGACTTCCGCCGATCCGGCATTGACGATCTTCGACACCAATCGGCCCTGGTTGCCTTGCACGGACGTCAGCGCCTGTTTGTCCGTGAAATCCTGGAAAAATACCGCGCCATTGATCTGCACGGTGCGTTGGAACCAATCGGTCTTCGCGCCGGCTTCATAGACCGTCATTTTTTCCGGCTTGAACACCGTGCGCTCTCGATCGAGACCCGACGCACCCACCGTCAACAGGCTGAAACCGCCGGGTTTCTGAGTCCGGGCCCAGTACCCGTAGACCATGGCGTTGTCGGCAGCCTGCCAGCGCAAAGTGATTTTTGGCACGAACCACGAATCCTTGTCACTCAGCTTGTCGACACACCACGCGTTGAACATGTCGGTGCCCTCGGGATTCTGGAGAACGCGACCGGTGGCCGGGTCAACCACCGGTATCGGTACCGGAGTGGACCCGTTCAAACCAACCACCGGTGTACCGTCGGGATTGCGCTCCACCTGCGCGGGGCTATCCAGTATCGAGCGCCAGATCTTTGCCGAATCCTGTTCCCAGCATTTGTCCGGAATCGCGTCGAGGATCGTCTGGTCCAGGTTGCCCGCCGCGTCCCATGGGAAGAACAGATCGGCAAACCAGTTGCCGGGATTGCCTGGGCTACCGAGCCAGGTGTTGAAATCCTCGCAGGGACGGAAAAAGATGCCACACGGGGCCACGCTGCCGGGCCCGCCACCCGCGCCCGGGTCGAAAAAGATCGGCCCGAACACCTCCACCTCCTCGACGTTGTAACGGCCCTCAAGTTCCAGCGTCAATGCCGGCGTCAGCTGGAAATCCAGCATGCCGTAGATCGAGTAGTGATCCGTGTCACGATCCGCGGGATTCGGCGGGCGAAACGGTGCGGCTGCATTTTGGTAGGGCGCCAGCACCGTCTCCGTGTAGCCGTAGCAACCGGTCGGCGGGGGCAGGGAAATGAAACCGGAACCGCTGTTCCAGAAACAATGACTGCCGGAACCCTGGCCCGGAATAGAACTGCTGCGATTGTCGACTTCCTCTTTCCAGTAATTGCCGCCAATCGCCGCATTGATCGGCCCCTCGAAATCAGTGGCCCAGCGCAGCTGGAGGCTGAATTGCTCCGTCTCCTTGTCATTGTCGAACGAGAAGCTGTTGACATTGCCGTCGAGGAAAATGTTATTCGCCGGGATGCCGAACGCATTAGTGTCCTGGCTCTCCGTGTTCTCGTCCTTCAGGTACCCGGCCCAGAAACTGAACTTGCCCTTGTCGAATTGCCAGTCGCCAGTCAATGCCACGCGCCAGAGGTCACGGTCGAAGCCGGCGTAGTCCTGGCCCGGCCGGGTCGGATCGGTGGCCTGTGATACCTCGCCTTGCCGATTGGAGATAGCCGAGACCCTTCGCTGTACCTCTCTCTCGATGTCCTTGCGATCGGGCAGGGCACCCGTGTAGCTGAATACCGCGTCCTCGCAATACGGACTCAGGTAAGAATTGGCCTGCACAAATGATCTGCCCGTGGCCTGATCCGCCGGCAGATTGGGGTCCAGCGACCCGGGAAATCCCAGCGCGCCCGCCAGGGCCGGGTTGATGATCCGCCGGGCGCGCTCGATCAGGCGGGCATCGTTGCCCAGACCCACGGGATCGCCGAGGGGCTGGGTCGGCTCGGAAATGACGTTGATCAGCGCGGTGTTGCAGGTCGCTATGCCCACTCCGCCGGGGCCGTCCTGGGCACTGACCGGCACTCGTAGCAGGCTGTTGAAAGGCAGGTAGACCTGCGCGGACGGCTTGCCCTCGTCGGCTGTAAACTCGGCGCGGAAATTGATTGTCAGCCCGTTGTCGAATGCCGAGCGGGTACTGATCGACAACCCGTAGCCCTTTTCGTCGGCCACCGGCCCGCCCGTGATCGCGTTGTTGTAGAAACCCGATTCGTCCCACCAGGCGGCATTCACGCGCACGCCGAGCTTGTCGCCGAAAACCGGGCCGCTGACGCTGCCAGTCAGGCTGTATTGTTCCTCGTCATTGATGTCGACCTTGATGTCCGCCTCGAACTCGGTCGACGGTGCTTTCGTCGTATACGAAATCACGCCGTTGAACGCGGCGCGGCCATACAAGGCAACCTTCGGTCCCTTGAGTACCTCGATGCGTTCCACGTCCAGCAAGCGCGTATTCACCAGCAGCGAGCCCCCGGAACTGGTAATGGCCTCGCTGGACAGGTCGATGCCGTCGACCAGGAACGCGACATTCTGCCGCCCCCGTGTTGGCGACAGTCCACGAACCACCACACGCGTGTCGCTTTGCGCGAATGACTCGTCGAATTGCACGCTGGGCGTCAGCTTGGCGATGTCACCGATCCGATTGATGCCCTTGCGTTCGATCGCTTCCCGACCAAAAGCAGTCACGGTAAACGGCACATCCTGCAGGTTTTCTTCTTTTTTGCGCGCGGTGACGATGATTTCCTCGACCTGCGCGATAGCGGAGCCCACGAACAACAAGGAAGCGAACGCAGCGACGGCCGCCGCGGCGTGATGGTGGCATGCCACCCCAGCAATCCTCATACCCCTACCCCCTACAGTATGGGCCTTGGGGTTGTTCTAACCGTAATTCGCCGTCAACGCAAACCCTGTTCAGATCAGGTCAGGCCGGAATCCAGTCGCTGTGCAGGGCAATCCGCAGCATGATGCGCGGATCTTCGTAATCGACATTGGGACTGTGCTGCACGCAGCGATTGTCCCAGAGCAGTACCGATTTGTTGTACCAGCGCACGCGGCACTGGAAACGATCCTGCAGGGAGTGTTCCTTCAACATATCCAGGATGGCCTTGCTTTCCCGCGGATGCAGGTCCTTGATGGCCGTGGTCCAGCCCTTATTGATATAGAGCATCTTGCGACCGGTTTCCGGATGCGTGCAGATCAGGGGATGCTCCACCTGCGGAAAACTCTTGCGCATTGCCGTGAGACGCTCCAGCGCCTCGGCCGATGAAATCGCGAAATGGCCAGACTCGATGCCGTAGTGCAAGACGTCGTGGATGCCGATCTTGTCCGCCAGGAATTCCTTCATCGGCTCCGACAGGTATTCGTACGAAAGGTAATGGCTCGCAAACAACGTGTCGCCACCTGTTTCCGGCACGTCCAGCGCATACAGCATCGCCCCAAGGCTAGGATTTTTCTGGTAGCTGTGGTCCATGTGCCAGCCGAGGTTCTGGGACGACAGCTTCTTGGTGCCGCCGGCACCCTTGAAATAGTAGACGCCGGGCGTATCGGTCTTGTTCGGAACGAACGGTTCCTCTTCGAGCTTGCCAAAGCGCTTACCAAATTCAGCGAACGATTCTGCTTCCAGTTCCTGGTCCCGGAATACGACCACCGAGTAGTCCAGGAAAGCCTGGTACACGGCGTCGAATGTCGGTTGATCCATGTTCGCCAGATCAACGCCGAAGATTTCGCATCCCAGCGCACCCGTCATCGGGCGGATATCGAGTTTCGGCAGGTCACTGGAAATAGCTGCGGTCGACATGCGATGTCCTCCTGGGCGTCGGCCAAGGGTTTCATCCTCCACCCGCAGCGCTCCCGCTTGCAACCTTCCATGCGAGGTGTTCCACTTAGTGGAACGTTCTGATCTTGAAGGAAGCAGGCGAGGCGACGTGAGTGCAGCGCCGGAAATTCGGTCCCTGCAGCGCGGTCTCGCGGTGCTGGAAGCAGTCAACCTGCACAATGGCGGTTCCCTGCGGGATTTCGTGCAGATTACCGGTCTGCCCAAGACCACGACCTACAGGATTCTCGAAAACCTGCGCGCCGCGGGTTACCTGCGGCGCGATCCGGATGACGAGCATTACTACCTGACCCTCGCCGTGCGCCGCCTGAGTGACGGCTTTTTCGACGGCGGCTGGATCCGGGCCGCCGCGCGCCCCCTCCTCGAGGAGCTATCGGCCATAGTCGGGTTCCCTGTCGCGATCGCAACCCCGTTCGGCGCATCGATGCTGCTACGGGATAACACTGACGCGCTGAGCCCGCTGGCCCCGAACGTGTACAGCCGCGGCACGATCCTGCCACTCCTGACCAGTGCCACCGGCAAGGTCTACCTGGCTTTCTGCGACGACGTCACGCGCAAGACGCTGCTCGACATGTGTCGCCAGTCCGGCCGGCCTGAGCACGAACTCGCGATGCATCCGCAGCTGTTGAATCGGTCGCTGGCCCAGATCCGCGAGCAGGGCTACGCGTTTGGGCCGGGCTCGCGCAAGACGCAGGTCAAGGTGGAAACCGCCACGTTCTCCGTGCCAATCAAGTCGGGGGACGTATTGATTGCCTGCCTGGCGCTGCGTTACCTGACCGAGGGCCTCACGCGGCGGGTCGTATCCGCACGTTACCTCGATACCATGCGACAGTATGCGAGCAGAATCGGCGACCAGGTCGCGGCCAGCGCGGAGGGATGGGATGCGAAATGAGTAACACCAGGCAGGCCCCGGACAGCGGTGATACCGATGCCTCCTACCCGTCGACTGCCTATGCGTGGTACGTGGTCGGAGTCCTGACGCTCGCCTACGTCGTGTCCTTCCTGGACCGGCAGATCATGGCGCTGCTGGTCGAACCCATTCGCGCCGATCTCGATCTGAGCGACACGCAAATCAGCCTGCTGCTCGGGCTGGCCTTCGCGATCTTCTACACCTTGCTCGGCATACCCATAGGACGCCTTGCGGATCGCCGCAGCCGCCGCGCGATTATCGCAGTCGGCATCACGATCTGGTGCCTGATGACTGCTGCCTGCGGCCTGGCCAGGAACTTCTGGCAATTGTTCCTCGCGCGTGTCGGCGTCGGCGTCGGTGAGGCCACCCTGAATCCGAGCGCGCTGTCGATGATCAGCGATTACTTCCCGCGCGAGCAGCGCGGCAAAGCCATCAGCGTCTACAACATGGGTGTATCGCTGGGTGCCGGGATTGCCCTGATCCTGGGCGGCTGGATCATCGGCATGGTCACCGCCGCGCCGCCGGTAACGCTGCCGGTGGTCGGTGAACTCTACGCTTGGCAGACCGTGTTCCTGGCAGTTGGCCTGCCCGGCCTGCTGATCGCGGCGCTGATGATTACGGTGCGCGAGCCCGCGCGCCGCGGACGCATTCAGATCAGCGATGCCAGCGGCCGGGCCACTGACGAAATCAGCATCCCGGAGACCGTGCGCTACATTGCCAGACGCTGGCGCACCTACGGTACGCACATGCTGGGCATGTCCGTGGTCACGATTATCGGATACGCGCTGTTTTTCTGGGTACCAACCATGTTCGTGCGCACCTGGGACTGGACCATCCCGGAGATCAGCCTGGCCTATGGCCTGGTCAACCTGATCTTTGGCCCGATCGGCGTCACGCTGGCCGGCTGGATTGCGGATCGGCGCTATCGCAATGGCGAGACGGACAGCCTGATGCGCACCTGTTTATGGTTCATGCTGATCTTCGTGCCTTTTGCAGCCATTGCGCCGCTGATGCCGAGCGGGCAGCTCGCCATCGCCGCGCTGATCCCGTCGGCGATCGGCGGTGCCGGCGTCACGGCCGCTGGCGCCGCGGCACTCATGATGTACACCCCCAATCAACTGCGCGCACAGGTTACCGCGCTCTACTATTTCGTTATCAATGTGCTGGGGTTGACTCTGGGACCAACGCTGGTCGCGCTGGTTACGGACTTTGGTTTTCAAGACGAAGGCGCGCTGCGCTATTCGATATCGCTCGTCTCAGTCGGCGCGGGTCTGTTTGCGGTGGGTTTCCTGGTCACCAACCTGGCGCATTACCGCGTCGCGGTAAAGGAAATGGAGGCGGTCGAAGCTGCTTAGGTGGGGGACATTCTTCACGAAGCCTGTCCACAAACTTGATTCACGATATCGGTCAGTGCGTCGTACTGATCCCGCAACGAGCTGGCCAGTGTCAGCTGCCCGGCCGCGCGCACCTGGTTGTGCTCGCTGCGGCTCGCAAATCGTTGCGAATCCCAGCCAAAGTAGCTCTCGTTCAGCGCATCCGCGCAGAAACGCGCCGCCAGTTCGACGATGATCGTCAGCGTCGCCGGCACGAGGGCGTCAATTTCAGCCGGTGTAATCCAGCCGGCGACCTGCTCACGATAGCCCTGCAATGCGCCGCGAAACAGCTCCGGCGAGAACACGCCGCTGCGATCGTTTTCCCCGGCCGGGTTGCACCACGAGCGAAAGGCATCGCCGAGCTCCAGCGGCAATGGCATGTAACCCACCGTATCCAGGTCAACCAGCGCGACACCGGCGCCGGTCGCGGGGTCGAACAGCATGTTGTTGATCTTCGGGTCGCCGTGCACGATTCGATCCGGTGTCGCCGGGAGTTCCGGCAAGCGATCCGCCTGGGCGAGGATCTCAGCAGCCAGGGGTTCGATGTCACCGAAGCGGCTGTGGCCGTGATGCGTTTGCAACGCAGTGCGCAGGTTCGCCAGGTGCCGTGCCGTGTCGTGCACGCCGAGGCGAGGATTTGCAAAGCTATGCTGCAATCCCTCCAGAGCGCGATGAAAGCGGCCGAGCAGACGACCGGCTTCGAACGCTTGCGATGCATCGCTGAGCGAGTCACGGCTGTCGCCCGCCATCCAGGTCATCAATCGCCAGCTGCCACCATTGCCAGGCACGTCGATCCAGGAGCGACCATCACGAGTCGGCACGATTCGCGGCGTCGCCAGGCCCGCCGCCGCAACGTGCGATGTCACCACATCGATATCGCCATTCACGGCGCCGGGGAAAACAGGGCTCACGCGCTGCAGCACGAACTGACGACGATCCGCCGTGGTGAGTCGCCACGTCCGGTTGATCAGACCTGAGTCGATCCGGGCTGTGGCCGCATGGGACAGCCCATAGGCCTCCAGTACGGCCGGCTCGGGTGTCATGGGAGACGGCATAAGTGGCGGATTTCAAACGGGTTGAAACAGGCCGTCAAGCCTCAATATTTAATTTCGATACCTAATTAATTTGACAGGCCGGGGTACCTGTGGATACTAGGCGCGCCATGACAGCAACTGAATTTCAAATGCCGGAGCCGGCGCTGGTCTTCACGGATGCGGCGGCGCTCAAGGTCAGCGAACTGATCCAGAAGGAAGGGAATCCGGAGCTCAAGCTGCGGGTCTTCATCTCCGGTGGCGGGTGCTCGGGCTTCCAGTACGGCTTCACCTTCGAGGACCAACTCAGCGACGGTGACGCACGCGTCGACAATCAGGGCGTGACCTTGATCATCGACCCGATGAGCGTGCAATATCTGCTCGGCGCGGAGATCGATTACAAGGAAGACCTGGAAGGCGCCCGATTCGTGATTCGGAATCCGAACGCGAAGACGACCTGCGGCTGCGGTTCCTCGTTCTCGGTCTAGACGGGCTTATAGCGCAGACACAGCTCGGTGGTTTCCGCCGCGGTCAATGCCTCCCGCATCAAACCGCAACTGAAATCGCCGCCCTCTTCCACCAGGTATCCGCAGCGGGCGCAGATGCCGGCGTGTCCGACCGCGCGTTCCTCCACCAGCCAGACCTGCAGGCGCCGCAGGTCCGCCGACAGTTGCTCGCGCCGCGCCGGACTCAAGCGCGCGGCGGCGCGCGCCACCGCGTTGAGCGGATCCCGGCGAAGCAGTCGCTGGGCGGACGGCGACAGGTCGAGCACCACACTGCGGCCATCGCGCTCCGAACGATGCCGGATCAGGAACCCGCGCTCGACCAGGCTGCGAATCGTCTGGGAAGCGGTACCGCGCGTGGTTGCATGGTACTCGGCAAAGCCCGACACGGTCCGTGAAAAACGATTGGCCCGGCTGAAATAGCGCAGCGCCGCCCACTGCGCCGCCGTGAATTCACCGGCCGCCTCCGTGTAGGCGGCGCGACCAAGTTGCACGACGAGTTCAGCCAGCTCCGCTGATTGACGGTCGGTCGACGTTGCCATGCTAAAATAGTAGCGTTTCAAAACTATATTGACAACGAACGGGGCGCGCGCTAGCGTCGGCGGCCCGTTTGCAGAGCCAAAGAACCCGAGGAGAAAGCCCCGATGTCACTGGATGACCAGACCCGCGCCGCGATCGACGCGCTCCTGCAGGACAATCGCGTGGTCCTCTTCATGAAAGGCACGCCGGCCCAGCCGCAATGTGGATTTTCGGCCAAGACCACGGCAGCGTTGAACATGCTGCTGCCCGACTACGTGACCATCAATGTGCTGGATTACCCGCAAGTCCGCGAGGGCATCAAGGAATACTCCAACTGGCCCACGATTCCGCAGCTCTACGTCGAAGGTGAACTAATCGGCGGCTGTGACATCGTGCTCGATATGATGCAATCGGGCGAACTCGCCGGCGTGCTGGGCCTCGCCAAGCCCGACGTCGCGGCCCCGTCCGTCAACATCAGCGAGACCGCCGCCCAGACGATCCGCGCGGCCACCGCGGACCAGCCGGCGATGAAACTGCACCTGAAAATCGATGCGGGCTGGGGTCACAGCATGAATCTGGAAGCCGCTGCCGCGCCGGATGCGATCACTGCTGAGAGCAGCGGTGTCGAGCTGTATCTGGATCCCTGGTCCGCGGCACGCGCCAATGGCCTGAGTATCGACATTGAAGAGCAGCTGGCCGGCACACGCTTCGTGTTCGATAACCCGAACGCGCCGCCGCCTGTCAATCAAATGAGCGTGCAGGATCTGCAGCAAAAGCTCGCGCGCGGGGAGGAAGTGTTGCTGTTCGACGTACGCACCCTGGAGGAGCGCGCCAGCAATCGGATCGAGGCAGCGCGCCACTGGGACCAGGACGCGATGCAACTCATCGACAGCCTGCCGAAAGACACCGAACTCGTATTCCATTGCGAGGCCGGTGGTCGCAGCCAGCAGGCGGCGGAGCACTATCGACGCCAGGGTTATTCGAACCTGCACAACGTGCAGGGCGGCATTCGCGCCTGGATCGAGGAAATCGAATCGGCCCAGGCTCAGGACTGAGAGATGCGCGGAAAAAAGCTCGTTGTAAGCCTGTTGTTCATCCTTGCGCTGGCAGTGCCCGGCGTCAGCCCGGCGGTCACCGAATCCACGACCATTGGTGTGATTTATGTGTTCCATGGCGGGTCGCGCTATCACGATCCACAGGGCAGCTGGGATTCCGTGGTGCAGATTTTTTCGTACGACCCGAACAGCCGCGTTTATCAAAACGTGATCTGGAACCCGCAGGCGTGGACCCGGATGCTCAATTTCGGCAATGCGCCGAAAGAACTCGGCAAATACGCGTTTGAATTTGAACGCATCGGCTATTCCGACCCGGCCAACGTGCTGACTCATATTCGCGTGCAACACCTGACCGATGCGTTGGAGGGACGGCAGGCCGAGCTCGACATCAACTTCATCGTCGATTACGCGAGCTGGCGCGCCGTCAACCCCGCCCACCACGTTTATCCACGCAATCTCTACCACCCCGGCGTCGAGGGCGGCTCGCCGCTGACTTTCTGCGGCAATAAGGAATCCGGCGGTAAGCCACCGGCGTATCGTTGGCCCGGCTGCAATCCGCAGCGTTACAACACGGACGGCCCAGTGGAGCGCCTGCTCAAGGCTGGTGTCGACGAAATCGTCATGATCGATCTCACGACGTCCGGCGTACGGTTTTTCAAAACCTTCGACGTGGTTAATCTGGCCCGCCAGGTAGTCGTGCGTCACAACGAGAAAACCGGGGCCGACATCAAGGTCTGGTGGGTCAATGATCCAACCGACCTGGTGACCGAGTCCTACCCGGTGGAGCCCGCCGGCTGGACACTGTCGATGGGAGCCATCAAGAAGGACCGACAAGTGCCGATGAAGGGTCGGCCGAATCCGGTGTCCGATGATCCCCGCCTGGCCGGTTTTCACGTGACCGGGATCGAGGCCCAGTTCTCCGCCGAGGTGTCGGCCGGCAAGACTGGCGTACTGCTGGTAAATCACGCGACCCGACTCAACAACCAGTATTTCGATCCCAAGATCGACGACACCCTGGTGCTGAACCGAAACATCAAGAAACTGCTGCTCGAGCGCCACCCGGAGATGGATGCCGACAACATCGTCGGCGCGTGGTTCGGCATGAAGACGCCAAACCCGAACATCGACAGGGCCATCCCGGCCTTCCGCCGCTTCGAACGCACTCGTGAAATGCGTGGCGAGAACCTGGGCGACGCACGGCTGTACGAAACCAAGAATGAATTTCCCAGCGGCGACATGGGTTACCGGTATTGGGAAGCGCTGGAGCAACTCAAGAATAACGGCGTCCGACACATCGTGATCGCGTTCCCGCAAATCATGATCGATTCCGTGCTGAACCTGGTTGAAGTGCCAAACCAGATCGCGAAAGAAATCGGCTACAAGAACTGGCTGCACATCGGTGTGCCGGATTTCGAAACCTATCCCGGAATCGGCCACCCATTCACCGATTACTGGGGTATCTGGGTCGAACAGGAATGCGCCGCGGCGGACGGCTCAGGTGAGCTCGTGCCCTGCTGCTTCAAGATGGGCGGCTGCGGCGACGACGCGAAGCGACCCTACCCGCCACCGCGCCAGACACCGATTGACGAGGCGCGCGAGGATCTCGATCCGTCGTTGGCCTATCAAGTGTCGGAGTACGGACATCTCGGGTACGACCCGGCCAAAGGACCGCCCGATCCGGACCGGCCTGTGCACAACCAGTACCAGGGTACCTGGGCGTTATGGACACCGCCGAACGACAACCCGGATGTGGGTCAGTTCCTCGCGGACAAGGTCGTCGACTTCGTGACGCAGCCACGCCCGGCGCGCGCGGTGGATCCTGTTTATCTCGGCAAACCGAGACCGCCGGTGACAGCCGAAAACCGCTGAAACGGAGCTCTACGCGCCGCTTTGCTATTGCGGCGTGACCGGGATCGAACCGTCGAACGTGATCGGTGTTCCCGGTTCGATCGCGCCGGTGGCCAACGCTGTCATGTATTGCACCGTGGCGAAATGGCAGTAGCTCTGCCCCTGCAGGCGCTCCGGCAGGATCCACGTGTACCAGGCATCGTAGTTCTGGAACAGCCCCGGCGAATTCAGGTGGATAGTGCCATCGTCCGCGACGAAGCTCAGCTGAAAATCACCCAGATAGCCGCGACCTGACGCGTACGGCTCGTTGTCCTCGATCACGAAACTCGCCGCCTTGTCCGCGGCGGCCGGGTTCGTGATCCGCAGAGCCGCCTCAGTCTGCGCCTGCACGATGCGCGTCACGGCCGGGCAGAACAGCTGCTCGCCGGCCGCATCCTCGCCGTAGTTGGACCGCAGGTGTGCCGAGGTCTTGACCTTGCAGGACACCATCATCGGCATGCTGCCCCGGTAACTGACAACCTGGTAGTTGGTCAGCGGATCGATCATGGGCTTCGACTTACCGTAAGCGTCCAGTGTGTCGAACACCTCGTTGGTGCCGCGCATGGCGGTGTTCGCCAGAATTTGCTGCACGGTTGCGCAGAACTCGTCCGAGTCTGCAGCCGGCAATTGCTGCGCGTCCACAGGATTGCTCAGGCCAACAGCGCTCAAACCAAGAACGATCGGGCACAGCAAGTAGCGAGACAAATTCCTCACGAAACGAACCCCCGCAGAATGTAGTTCAGATGTCGATTAGTTCTAAATCGGGTTAGCGTCGGCCCTTCGCCGCTCCGTAACGGAATGCAGCGCGAATTCCATAAATCCGCGGTTTCGGCAGGCTGGCGACCAGGCCGTCCGTTGGTCCCGGCGGCCACTGCGCCTGACGGAGCGTGTTCGGGATAGAGCCAAAGTCAACGGCCGACTTCACCGTCTCATCGTCGAACACGTTATCGACAAAGAACACCACCTCCCAGGACTCGGCGACCAGCCCGACACGCGCATCCATCAACCAGTACTCGTCCAGGATCTTGATATTGGTCTCGTCGATGAAACGCTCGGAGTTATAGTTAACATTCGCGTCGACGAACAGCTCCAGATCACCACCACCGAGCTGCGTCGTGAAGCGCCCATAGCCCACGAAAGCGTGCTCGGGCACGTCTTCAATCCTGTTGCCGGTGTAACTCACCCGGCAGGTTGCCGACTCGCCGGGCGGGCCGGGAATGAGCTCCAGGCAACCACCGCGACCGGCCTGGATCAGCCGGGCAATTTCGTTCGATGACCCAGTCGTGGCTTCGAATTTCGAATACTCCGCGTCGGTGTAGGTGTAGCCCGCCGACAGGAACCAGTTGTCATTGATCTGCCACTGCGCGTCCAGTTCGATGCCATAAATTTCGGACTCACCGGCGTTCTCGATCCTGCCGACATCGGTGCCGATGCGCGGATCGAACCGGGTCACGCCGACCTGCTTGTCGGTGTAATCCTGGAAATAAGCGGAACCGTTAATGACCACATTGCCGCCAGCCCAGATCGTCTTCGCGCCGATTTCGTACGCCGTCAGTTTCTCGTCATCGAAACTATTGTTCCCCGGGTCGAAATAATTCCCGCCCGTGATAGTACTGATGCCACCCGGCTTTCTGCCCTCGCCGACAGACGCGTAGTAGAGATTATCGTTGTCGGCACGCCATTCCAGCGTGACCTTGGGCACGAAGAAGTCCGTCGAGCTCTCGGCCGCCAGCGTGCGGCTGACGCCATTCACGTAAGTGCCGGCCGGCAGCACCTGCACACCGTTGGGGTTGCCGGGACCCTGCGGAATCTGGCTGCCATTGGAGATCACCGTGCTCGAACCACCGCGGAAGCCCTGTCCGCAGGCCAGTGAACCATCTGGCAGGCTGATTGGAATCGTGACGTTGAACTGCGCCCCGGCCCGTGCCTGGCTATCCAGCGGGATGCACTCCGGCCCTTCAACCGTCAATTCCTCGTCGACGTAACGGCCCTCCAGCGTCAGCGACCAGGCCTCGGCGAAATTAAATGTTAACGAGCCGTACACGGACCAGTGCTCGGTATCGCGACCCGTGAAGCGTGAATCAATCACGTTGTTGGGGTCCGCGAACACCGACGCAGCCGTCGGAGCCTGGTCTATCTGCGGCCCGAAGATGCCGGTGGTATCTCCGCGGATAACCGACGGCGCCACCGTGATCGATCTTTCATTCTGGTCAACATCCTCGTTCCAGTACAAAGCGCCAACGGTCAGGTTCCAGAACCCTTCCAGGTCAGTCGCGTAACGGATTTCCTGGCTGAACAGATCGTTTTCGTTCTCAAACACGATCTGCTGGCCGGCCGGCGAGCAGTCGCGCCCGGCACCACAATCCGGCAGCGTGAAAGCCCACGCCGAGTCCGCGGGGTTCAACGGCGAATGCAGCACCCCGCCTTCGAGCACATCCCAGTCACCGTCGAACATCTGATCCGCTTCCGTGTGCGCGATGCCGGTCCACGAATTGACAAAGCCATAATTCGTATTCCAGTCCAGCGCGATCGTCAGGGTGGAGGTCTCCAGCTCCGTCCCCGGGTAACTGCCGAACCCGACGTTCGCATCGTGGCTTTGCTTGATCTGCAGCTGATCGGCATCCGGCACCCGGCCAACCGTGATGGTCTTGGGCGTATTGAAGCAGCTGGCGATCGTATTGTCGGCCGTGGTCGACGCGGTCGGGCAATCCTGGTAATTGCCGGTAAACAGGGCGAACGGCCCGCCGGCTGTACGGATCAGGTTGTTGCCGCCCTGCGCGGCGACTGAATCATTGACGTTACCGAGCGTGTTGTTGCGCACGCGCGCCTGGGCGCCCGGCTGATAGCTCTCATCGGAAAACGCCCCACGGAACTTGATGCCAATGTCCTCCGTGGGCTCCCATAGGCCAGTCAGCGAGATACCGCGGCCGTCGGCGCCGCCAACCTCACTACCCGTGAGCGTGTCGTTGTAAAAACCGCCTTCGTCGTAGAACAGGAAATTCGCGCGCAGACCGAATTTGTCACCGAGCGGTGTGCCCAATGCCGCGGTGACCTGGTACTGGTCGTCGGATCCGAAGTTCGCACGAACTTCCGCCTCGCTCTCCTCGAGGCTCGGCGTCTTGGTGATGTATTGAATGGCACCGGCAAACGCGCTGCGGCCGTACAACGCACTCTGCGGACCTTTCACAATTTCGACGCGCTCGACATCCAGCAAACGCTGGTTGACCGAGAATGCGCCGCCGGCCGTGCCGATGGCTTCGCCGGTAAAGTCGATACCATCAACCAGGAACGCGACATTCGGGCGGCCACGTGTCGGTGACAGACCACGAATCACGATGCGCGTGTCCTGCGCGCCGAATCCGTCATCGAATTCCAGGCCCGGTGTGTACCTGACGACGCCGCGGATGTCATTCACACCCAGTCGACGGATTTGCTCGTTATCGAGCGCCCTCACCGACAGCGGCACGTCCTGCAGACTTTCCTCCATCTTCCGGACGAAGACGACGATTTCCTCGATCTGCGCCAGACCGATTGATGGGATGGAAAACGCTACCGCGAAAACGACACCGGGTAGCAAGAAACCGGCGAGCCTCTTGTGAAACATGCAAACCCCTCCCCTGGAGCCACTACACGTGGAGCAAGCCCCTCCCCCCCGGGAGATCAGCGCTGCTCTTGTTGATCAGACAAGTATTGTCAGATTCCCGCGACCCTAGCAAAAATTGGCGCTCGCGGTAACTGCGGGTTGAACGGCGACCATTCAGGGTTTTTGTCGTTTCCCTGCAACGCCCCGATCAGTGACAGATCAATATTCGTAGTCTTCGATTTCGATCGCCGACAGCCGGTAAACGGTTTGCGCGATCTCGCCGAGATACGGCTCGGTGTGCATGGTGCCGGTGATCCAGAACGGATCCCACATGCTCGTCAATTCGTAAGGTTCTTCGAGAGTTACGTAGACGATCTGGTTCGGCGGTGGCGGCGGCAGATGGATACAGGCCCCGGCATACGGCACCAGCAGGAACTCGTCCAACAATCCGCCCTCGTCGGATTCCAGGGGCACGACGAACCCGGGTATACGGACCAGCTGGCCGTCGAGTTCGGCTACTGGTTCCGTGCCATAGGTCCAGCCGCCAATCGCGAGTTCATTCGGTGCGACCGTGTCGGGCTCCGCACCGGGTAGTACCGGAGCCGGCTCCATTTCAGAAGCCGGGATCATTTGCTCCCACATCAGCACACGAGGCTCGTCGGCGGCCAGCACCAGGCTGGTACCGCAGAACAGCACAATCACCGGTATCAATTCCAGACTGACACGCTCGATCATTGATTGCTCCTAAACCCGGATGGTCAGGCCATCCGCCAGGGCATTTCTATACGCCCGCCACGCCGGCCACAGACTTATCAACACGGCGGCGCCGATCACGGCCGCAGCGATCACCAATTCAAACACGCCCGGCGGTTGGATCGTAATAAAAACACCGCTCTGCTGCTCGAGCCAGGGCGCGATCGCGGCGGTGACCAAAATCACCAAGGCCAGTCCGGCCAGCACACCGCTTGCCGCGAGCAACCCGGCCTCGCTCAAAATGAGCATCAGCACGTGCCACGGCCGGGCGCCGACCGCACGCAGGATGGCCATTTCGCGGCGGCGTTCGTTCAGGCTCGTCAGGATCGCCGTGAGCATCCCGATCAAGCCGGCGGCCACGACACAAATACTCACGGCAAGCAGGGCGTTTTCAACAATTCGCACCATCTCCCAGAGCTGCTGCAAGGCGACGCCGGGCAGAATGGCAAGCAAGGGCTCCCCGGGATATTCATTGATCTGTCGCTGCAGTGAAAACGCGGCAACCCGGGATTTCAAGCCGAGCAGAAATGCAGTGATCTCCTCCGGCTCGAGCTCCATTTCGAGCACTTCCTCGGCGCTGCGGCGGCTGGCTGGCCGTTGCACGCCGCCTTCCCAGTCGACGTGTATTGCCTCGATGCCGGCCAGGCCGACGTGCACGGTCCGATCAATCGGCGTGCCGGTCTTTTGGAGAATGCCGACTACGGTAAACGGCTTGTCATCGTGTTCCGCAAAGCTGGCCGCACCCGCGCCATGTGCAATGATAATCTCATCGCCGAGTTCGTAGCCCAGCTCCGCCGCAACATCGGCGCCCAATACAGCATCGAATACCGCGTCGAATGGCTGGCCAGCAGCGAACTCGAGTTGGCGCGAGCGTGAAAACCGGTAGTGGCGAAAGTAGTCGTCGTTAGTACCCAACACGCGAAAACCACGATGCGAGTCACCGAGAGAAATTGGAATCGACCAGGCCACCTCCGGTCGCGACCTGATGTCCTCGAAGCTCTCCCAAGTGACGTTGTTGGTCGCGTTACCAATCCGGAACACGGAATACAGCAACAGGTTCAAATGACCGGTGCGCGCGCCGACGATCAGGTCCGTACCCGAGATCGTGCTGGCGAAACTCGTGCGCGCTTCCTCACGGATGCGCTCGACGCCCAGCAGCAGTGCAACGCTGATCGCGATTGATGCGATGGTCAACGCGGCCGTGACGCGACGGTTGTAGAGGCTATGCCCAGCCAGGTTCAATGTAGTCGTCAAGCTACTCATAACTAGTGATGTCCGCGCACGGTGTTGATCTCAGCCAATGACAATTGCCGGTCAAAGTGATCACCCAGCGATGCGTCGTGGCTGACGAATAGCACGGCGGTGCCGAAACTTTCGCACTCCGCCAACAGCAGATCGATGAAGCGCCCGCGGACATCCTGGTCGAGCGATGACGTCGGTTCGTCCGCAATCAGTAATTCCGGCGCGCCGATCAGTGCACGGGCAGCTGCTACGCGCTGTTGCTGACCGATGCTGAGTTCGGTCACAGGACGATTCAGCAGCGGCCCGCCCAGACCCAGATCGTCGAGCAGGCGTTTGGCTTCATCGTTGAGTGTCGGGGAACGCTTCAGTGCCTCCTGCCGGCGACGCTCGGCAAACCGGCATGGCAGCACCACATTCTCAATGACGGACAAATACGGCAGCAAATTGAAAAGCTGAAAAATGTAACCCACATGCTGGGCACGAAAGCGGTCCCGCTGCGCAGCCCGCAATTCTGGCAGGGACGTGCCCAGCACCGTAAGCTCACCAGCTCCGGCTTCCAGCACGCCACCGATCAGTCCCAGCAAGGTGCTCTTGCCGCTGCCGCTCGGGCCAGACAAGAACAATCGCTCGCCGCGAGCAATGCGGAATTCCGGAATGCGCAGGACCGGGTCCTGACCCGGCCAGGCGAACAGCAGGTCACGCGCGGCGACCGCGGCGGGGTCAGACTCCGTTTGGACTTTTTCGGCGACTGCCATCGATAGTGCAGGTGTCGGCTAAGCGTGAATCTCGCCGGCACCCTACACTATCGCGGCCGCTGGTTGGGATCCCTTGTGCTTAGCTGGCCGTTGGATAGAACCAGTTCGGGGCGCGGCAGGGCTCGGTCACATTTACCGTGACTTCGAGCTTGGTCGCATCGCCATCCTCGACGACCGTCAGCCCACTGGGGTCGTCCCGCACTGTCGGGGTGCAGTGAATCCCGTCGCCATCCGTATCGATCCAGGCAAAGACGGCCAGGTCATCACCCATTTCATGCCGGTACTCGAACGTATCGGTGAAGCTGTCCCCGTCCCTGGCCGGGAAGATCTCGATCAGGTGCAGCGGGTGTCGCAGATTACCTTCCAGAAACCAGGCGTGAAACACGCGCACCTCGACCGGTCCCTCGACTCCCGGCGGCCGGATGACGTTAGTGGTCAACTCTATTGTACGCATGTCCGGCGGTGGCTCGCCGCAACCTGCCAGGAGCAGCGCGGCCAGACCGAGCGTCATCGTATTGATTATTTTTCGCATGGACTCAGACCTCGAACTTGGGCAGCTTGAATACCCGGGAGAAGTTGTCGGACAGGACCATCCGCATTTCTTCCGTCGTGTAGTTGGCGCGTTGCATCGCAGCCACGAAGGCCTCGAGATGCCGTTTCACGTAGCCCGGGAATTGCGCCCCGTCAGAACCGTAGATCATCTTGGGTATAGCACCGCCTGCTTTCACGCGCTGCACGAACTCGTCGATTTTTTCGTCCGCGCGCTCCGCGCCAAGTGCACCCGGTTCGAAGTACGCGTTGTCATAGCGCATCACAAGGTCGATGACCGCGTCCAGATAGGTGAGTTCCTTGTTCAGGCTGTCCCAGCCGGCATGACCGAGAATAAAGATCGTGTCCGGGTATTTCTTGATCGCGTCTTCAAGGTAATAGGGATCGTTGTACGGCGGCTCGATGCGAATACCCGGGTTCGGACTGCCCGAGGTGTGCAGGTAGATCGGCTTGCCCAGTCGTCCCGCAATCTCATACATGCCATCGAAGCGCTCGTCATCGAAACGAACCTGCTGGTGCGCATGCGCGAGCTTCACGCCGATCATGTGCGGCAGATTCTGCAGATCCGACTCAAACTTCTTCAACCACTCATCACCGTTTACGTTCCACTGGTCCATGCGGAGACTCGCGAAACCGTACAGGCGCTGCGGACTGGTCGCGCAGAATTCGGAGACCAGTTCATTAGTGGCGATGCCGGTTGTGTGCGGGCTGTAGACGGCGAACATGCCCGCCGCGCTGATACCCGCATCGTCGAGCTGACCAAGAATGCTGGACGTCGACAGCATCCAGTCCGACATGAATGGCATGGTCCACTTGAAGCCAGTCGGTACGCTCTCCCTCAGCCGCGAGTGAAAATCTGGCGGCATATCGTCCCAAGCGCCCGTATGCAAATGCATGTCCACCACGGCCAGGCGTTCACCGTTGACCAAAACACCGGGTTCCGGAGGCTCACCGCCACACGCAGTCAGTAGAGCTGCCGCCAGCACGGCAGCAACCATTGCTGGTCGAGTTCTCATCGGATCACCCCTGTCGTCTGAGTAGATTTCTATTGATTCTGGCCGGGCCGTCTGAGCCGCGGCATCATGGATTCTACGTACCTTGTGCGATCCGACCAAGGGCGGCACTACTCGAACGTCGGATGTGGCCCGCAGTCTCGCGGAAATGCCGCGCCAAACAAGCGGGCAATATTGGTCCGATTAACGGCGGGCCGCTTGCGCACGTACTCGGGTGACCCCTGCAATTCGCCGGCATTGTTGAAATAGCCACGAATTCCCCACAGGCCCCGACGCGCATCGAGATCGAAGCCGTAACGCAGGTCGCTTAGCTCCAATGCCGTCAGTTCGCCGACCGGTTCAACGGTGGTTGACAGCAGACCCGCCGCAAACCACGCAAAGATCTCTCCTTCGCGCGTCGCCTTCAGGCGGTCGATCAGCTCATTTCGCAGGCGCGGCGCAACCGCCCATTCGATCGGGCATGAGCGCCAGGTGGACACGAAACCCACACGAACCTCGTCCTCGGTGAATGCCACCAGGCGCCGATACGGCAGCTGCATCATGGTCGGGAATGCATGGACCTCGACGGAATTAACACCAATCGCCGCCAGTTGCTGTCGCGCGACCGCTTCCGCCCGGCCGTTCAGATGCAAGCCGGCAAACAGGTACGCGGTGGTCAATACCAGCGCGATTCCAGTAAACCAACCGGCCCGGTGCGCGATGTGCGGCCGCCGGGTGATGATGGCAGCGCCCAACAGGCCGAAGCCAAGCGTGGAGGTATAGATCGGTTCGAGGATGGGGACCGCAGGCAATGCAAAACGCTGACGCGAGAACGGTGCTAGCAACTGCGTGCCGTAGTGCGTGAACAGGTCCAGCAGTGGATGCGATAACAACGCGAGCGCGAACAACGCTGACCAGAACCACGGGCCTTGCCGCGGATCATCCGTTCCGGCGCGTGTTCGCCGCCACCAGTACCACCAGCCCCACACCGTGCCGATTACCGGGCCAAAAAACAGCGAGTGAGTAATGCCGCGATGAGAAACCAGCCGGGAGAATGGTCCTTCCAGCGTCCCCCACGGCACATCGAGGTCTGGGCACATGCCCGCGATCGCTCCCAACCCCGCCGCTTTCATGCCGAGCTGGCGATGAAAGCAAACGTGGCCGACCGCGGCCCCGAGAGCTGCCTGTGATATCGGGTCCATCTCAGCGCGACTTGGCCCGGCGAATGTTAATTGGCGGCCGCGACGGGAATATCGATCTCCACGTCGCCGTTCAGGGCTTCAAGCAGCGCCGGGTCGCGGTTGTAGACGTCTTTCATAAAACGTGGTGGCTCTTTGGGATCGACCACGGCGGTCAAGTAGAAGATCAACACCGGGAACTTCTCCTGCAGGTTGACCCGTCGCGTCTGGCGACTGTCCACCACGTTCTGAATCGCATCCGCGTCCCAGCGCTCAGCGTCATTCAGCAATAGTTCGGCGAGCTCGAATGGATTCTCTACGCGGATACAGCCGGATGAAAATGTGCGTTCAGAGCGGCCAAACAATGCGCGACTCGGAGTGTCGTGCAGGAACACAAAATGTTCGTTCGGGAAAATGAACTTAATCAGACCCAACGCGTTATCGGGTCCAGGTTCCTGGCGCAACGTGTACGGGACTCCTCGTGTGTATTTGTTCCAGTCGACGGTAGCCGGGTCGACTTTCCGTCCGTCGCGATCGATCACGCTGATGTTGCGATCGCGCAGATAATTCGGATCGCGCTTGATTGCCGGCAAAACATCATTTCGCAGGATGCCCGGCGGGATGGTCCAGGTCGGATTAAATTCCAGGTAGCGAATGTCGCCGCGAAAGACTGGCGTCTGCCGGTACGGTCTGCCAACCATCACGCGCGTTTCCCAAATGTCATCACCGTCGCGAAACAGAAAAGTCCGGAATCCCGCGATGTTGACCGCCAGAAACTCGGGGGAAATTTCCTGCTGCACCCAGCGCAACCGCTCGAGCGTCAGTCGCAATTGATCGATGCGGGTTTGCACCGGGACATTCATCGCCGCGACGGTCTGTGCGCCAGCAATGCCATCCGCATCCAGCACGTGCCGCTCCTGGAACACCCTTACTGCGGCTACGACGTCGGCGTTATAGCGGGTTGAATCCAGGTCGGCACCGGCAGGCAAATCACCGGTCGCCGCCAGCCGCCGCCGCATCTCGGCGACGCGCGGATCGTCGTCACCTTCCCGCAAAGTCGCCCCGGCAGTCACAGCCGGCCAACCGCCCGCCGCCTCAATCTCGCGATAGGCCGCCAGCACCTGCTGGGCGCCGCGATAGTAGGCACCGCGCGCGAAGAACTCGTCAATTACATCACGAATCGGACGTTCGGACGCGATCAATGCCTGGATCGACTCGATCGGCTCCTGGTCGTCCACCAGGTCACGCCGGAAATTGATGTTGGCGTCGAGATTCTGTGGATTGACCTTGCCAAAGCGCTGGTGATAACCGAAACGAACGAAAGCTTCCGTTGCGAGGATGTCGAGATCGGCCTGGTCGAGACTGCCCCCGCTGGCCGCCTGCGCCCGTGCCGTCTGCAAATGGTCGACTACGTAGTCCTCGGGATCGAGTCCGTGCGCAGGCGCCGTCTCCAACAATTCGATCAGGCTGTCCAGCCGGCCCGGTCGGGTCCACAGCGGCTGGAAATTGCGCGCCGCGTAGAGTTCCGGCAACAGCTCCCGCGCCAAAATCTCGGCACCATCGATCTCCAGGTTGCCACCGAACAGCAATTCCTCCATTCTCTGCTGGAGCGCTTCGCTGACTGCGTCTGACGCGGCGGCGGGCGCCGACGGCAGCAAGAACAAGAACAAGAAGCCAGAAACAAGAAAAACTCGAAGCAAATCAATCATTTAACATAATACAAATTGACGCGGAAAGACCCAAAATTTGGGCTTTCTGACATGGAGAAGGCGGCCCTGCGTCAGCAGAATGACCGCCGTCGATAAACCGAGAAGCGCCGAAACCATGACCCATCGAACGACTCGACGCCAGATTCTTAAAGCCGCGATTGCCTTGCCGACCACCGCGCTGTCTGTGCCTGGCTTCGCCGCCGTTGACAACCGCCGGCTGCGTTTTCTGCACACGCATACTAGCGAAAAACTCGATGTGACTTACATGGAGGCCGGGCAGTACCTGCCCGATGCGCTGGAGGAGATCAACGCGCTGTTGCGGGATTTCCGCAGCGGCGAGGTCTACCCGATCGAACCGCAATTGCTGGATTTGCTGCACGGTCTGCAAATTCACGCCAGCAATGACCGTGAGTTCCAAATCATTTCGGCTTACCGGTCACCTAAAACCAACGCGATGCTGCGCCAAAACGGCGGCGGCGTCGCGAAACGCAGCCTGCACATGCAGGGCAAGGCCATTGACATCCGCTTACCGGGTACGCCAATTGCTAACCTGCGCCAAGCCGCACTCGACTTGCGCGCCGGAGGCGTCGGCTTTTATCCGGAGTCGGATTTCATCCACGTCGATACCGGCCGCGTCCGGCAGTGGTAACGAGCACTCGTTACCAGATTTTTCCGCCAATCCACTCGCCGGCTGCCGGCTGAAACGCCTCGAACCTCACGTCAGTATAGATGCCGGCGCGAAAATACGGATCGTTCTCCAGCAACTCTCGCGCCTCGGCTTCGGTGTCGACGGCGTAGATGAACAGGCTTGCCCCGTAGGGCTGGCCCGGTTCGGCCGTCAAAGGCCCAGCCACCAGCAATCGATCCAGGATACTTTCGATGTAAGCAAAGTGCCGGTCTCTTTCTTCGATACGCAACGTCGCCGTATCCCGCTCTGGATCGTCCCGGCAGACGGCGACGTAGGCCACACGCCTACCCGGCTGCTTCGGCGGCATCTTCCGCGGCGGCCGCGCCGCGCATCAACGGCACGGTGTCAATTACCCAGCCACCGGGTTTTTCGCGCCGCGCCGGCGACGGAATCGCAAACGCTGCGCGACCACGTTGTTCGTTGACTGCGTCTACGTCAATACGCCAGCCACGCGCTTGCCATTCCGACAGTTTTTCGCGGTAACGCACGACCGCCTGATCTGCGGGCAACATGAACTCGTGCGTGTTCGTTTCGGGTGAGAAGAACGGGTGCAATTCCGCCAGTACCTCCGCATCCTGATCGGCAACAACGTTATTACGCTCCCTGAAGCGTGCATCGCTGCCTTCATCCGGCAAGAAATTGCGTGTCTGGATCAGGAATGTGCGGACATGGGCTTCATCCACTGGCAGCTTGTATGCATGTTGGTGGATAAATACTTCCGCCGTCGGATGAATCTTCGTCCGGATGACACTCGGCCCGAAATGATGACTGCCCGCCTCGATCACCGCGTCTTCGGAGCGGCCCGATGCGGCTTTCATTTTTTCGTCTTTCAGTGGCGGTGCGTAGTACGTGGTCAGAAAACCGCTGCTCCACTGATCTTCTTCGATGGTCAGCTCCGGCACCCGGTAGTCGTCGCGGGAACCGGAGAAACCATGCGTCGGATGCACGAATTCGTTATGCGCTGGGTCGAGTGCGTTTTCGACCTGGCGGCGGTAGTCGCACTCGGCCCAGCGCTCCTGCGACGTGGCGCGCCAGCCGGGCTGGCCGTATTCAGGAATACCCATTATTGGCGGACGCTCGTCGGCCGGCAGGTCGCCAAGAAACGCGAACACGATGCCGTAGTGCTCTTCGACCGGATAACTGTCGACCCGCGCCCGGCCCGGAATGCGCGCGTCTGGCCCGAGGGACGGTATACGCTGACAGACGCCGTGCCCGTCGAACTGCCAGCCGTGATAGGGACACTGCACGCACCCGTTGACCAGTTTGCCGGCTGCGAGCGAACCACCGCGATGAACGCAGGTGTCGGACAGACAATGCGCGTTGCCGTTGCTGTCACGAAACAGCACAAAATCCTGTCCGAGCATGCGCGCTTTCACGGGCTGATCCGTGAGCTTTTCGCTCCATTCGGCCGGGTACCAGAAATTGATGTACATGGCCGTGCTTTCTAGTTACCCGCCGCCATCGGCATGGCTTCGCCCCACTCGGGATCGAACTCGACGTAGTTTTCAGCCCCGAGGTTCAGCGACGATACATCCATCACAAAGGTGCGAATATTCGAAAAACCCTGTCCGGTAGCCCGGCCCCAGTTCATCTTCTGTCCGTCCGGCGACACCATGGCGAGGATATCCAGTTTATCGCTGTAAGTTAGCCTGCGATGTTTGCCGGTCGCCAGGTTGCCCAGATAGATTTCCCAGTTGTTCGGCGTCTCGGCACGAACATACACATAGTGCTGGCCGTCCGGCGCTGGATGCGGGTGCCAATTCATGCCGCGATCGAAGGTGTGTCGGCGCCAGTCGGTGCCATCCCGCTTGATCGTGAAAATCGTCATTGGCGTCGGGGTAATCTTGCCGTATTCGGCTTTCAGCCAGCCGCGGAAAATAATGTGTTCACCGTCCGGCATGAAAAACGGCGCGCCTTCCTGCCAGTCCTCAGTCCGTGTCACCTGGAACTCATCGCTGCCATCGGCACGCATGACCCAGATATCCATGTTGCCATCAATCTGGCGGCCGAAGGCCAACCATTCACCGTCCGGCGAAACGGACACCTCGGCTTCGTACCACTTGTTGTCCGTCAGTCGCTTTCGATTGCTGCCGTCGAGATCGGCGCTGTACAACTCGGCGCCCTGCGGATAATTGTTGGTGTCGGACCAGTTACCGACCGGCATGTCCATGTTGTCGCGCGTCGACGTGAACACGACACGTTTCTGATCCGGAAAGAAATACGAACAGCCATCCTGGCCGCGGTCGTTGACGCGCCAGCTCTTCGCGCCGTCGGCAGTAAAGATCCAGGTCAGGGCTCCCCGGCCACCGCGCTCGGTCGGTAGCGCATTGGGATCACGCGTTTGCGCGATCAGATGATAGCTGTCGGGCGCCCAGTAGGCTTCGGCCGCGTCCGGGATTCCCGGGATTTCGACGGACGGTAGTTCACGCTCATCGGCCAGCACCCCGGCGCCCGCCAGCAGGCTGGCACCGAGGCAACCGAGCCGAGTGACGTTCACCGCGCCGCGACCTGCTCCGCACCTTCCGGTGGTGTAATCGCCGGCACTTCGCCGGTCCACTGATCCGGACCGATGTTCAGCGAAGACACATCCATGACATACGTGTACAGATTGGACATGAAACCGCCATGACTGCGCGTGAACAGCATCTTCTTGCCGTCGGGCGACAGCGACGGGAAACCGTCGAAGCTCTTGTTGAAGGTCAGGCGCTTCGGCTCACCTCCGGCGAGGTCACCGAGGAAGATCTCCCAGTTGTTGCCTTCGATGATTCGCACAAACACGTAATGGCGACCATCGGGTGCCGGATACGGCGCCCAGTTCATGCCTTTATCGAACGTGCGCTGGGTAATTTCCTTGGTTTCGGCATCAACCGTGAATACCGTCATCGGTGTGGGCCGAACCGTGCCGTAAATCTCGCGGCTCCAGGCCCGCGTCAGAATCGTGCGATTGTCGGGCAGGTAGAACGGCGCGCCCTCCTGCCAGTCCTCCGTGAAAGTGAGCTGTTCCTCGTCTGTCCCGTCGGGTCGCATACGCCACAGGTCCATCTTGCCGTCGATCTGCCGGCCGAACACGACCCATTCACCGTTCGGTGAGATGGACACTTCGGCTTCGTACCATTCGTTGTCCGTCAGTCGCTTGATATTCGAACCATCGAGATCGGCGATGTAAAGTTCCGCACCCTGCGGATACTCACGCTCGTCGGACCAGTTGCCAATTGGCATATCCATGTTGTCGCGCGTTGACGTGAACACCACGCGTTTCATGTCGGGGAAGAAGTAGGAACAGGCGTCCTGGCCGCGGTCGCCGATGCGCCATTTCTTCTCGCCGTCATCAGTGAAAATCCAGGTCAGCGCGCCGCCGGCCTCGCGCTCCTCGGGCGGCGTCGCATCCGGATCCTGCGTTTGGGCGATCACGTGATAATTGTCCGGGGCGTAATAGGCCTCGGCCGCCTCCGGAATATTCGGGATCTGGCGGACCGGCAGCTCGGCGCCTTCCGCATCGGCCGGCGCTTCGCCTTCCGAGGGTCTGGCCTGGCTGGCCATGTCGGTCCCTTCCGCGGCACTCTCACCGCCGGTCGGCATGTCCGCCGCCGCCTGGCTCTCGGCCGGCGGTTCCTGCGGCCCACAGGCCATTAGCGCGAGAATCATCACCACCGCCGACAGGCAGCGGATCAACGTATTCCAGTGGGTCATCGTGAGCTCCGTGTTGTTTCTACTTGTGCTGGCCGCCTCGCAGGCGGCAACCCCCGGGTCCAGTTGTAATTGGATCTGCGCGTGCGCGCAAGTTCCGGCCGGGGCTGAAACCACACCGCAGTGCGGTCAAAATACCGCGCTGAACCGGCTAAACCAAGCTTCCAAGAGACTGAATCCATGGAATCGACAAGCAAACACGGTAAACACATTCTGGCCATTTTGTTGCTCGGCGCACTAAGCGCGCCGGCATTGGCCCAGGAATCTGGTGCTGGACCCGAGGTCGGCGTCAACGAATTGCTCGACATGCTGCGCCGGCAGGACGAGCAGTTGCAACAGCAGCGCCAACGGCTGGACGAACAGGCCAAGCTGCTGGCAACTCAGAACGATGCGATTCAATCGCTGCAAGCGCGAGTGGATGTGCTCGGCGCGACGGACGTCGAGGAGCTGACTGCAGCAGAGCGGGCGATTCGAGCCAGACTGGAGGCCCTCGAAACCACGGTCGCGGAATCGCCGGTCAAGCGAGAAACTACCACGGACTATGATGAGACGGAGTTTCCTGGTGCGCTCCCACTGCCCGGTACGAATGCCGCGCTGAGAATCGGCGGCTTCGTCAAAGCCAACCTGGTGCAAAGCCTCGATGCGCTGGGATCGCAAAACCGGTTCATCGTCGGCACGATTCCGACACGGGGCGCATTCCAGGGCGACAAGGAAGCCGTCCTTTCGGTGCAGCAGTCGCGTCTCAATCTGGAGTTACGTGAAAATACCCAAGCCGGGCAACTACGTGCCTTCATCGAGGGCGACTTTGCCGGCGGTGAGGACGAAGATGTCTTTCGGTTGCGTCATGCGTTCGGGCAGTTTAAGGACTTCATGGCCGGCAAAACCTGGACGAACTTCATGGATATCGAATCGTCCCCCGAGGAAATCGATTTCGAGGGCATCAACGGCACGATCAATGCACGCCAGACGCAGCTTCGCTACTTCCCGCAGCTGGGTCAGGACTGGAACCTGATAATTTCACTGGAAGACCCGCAACCGGATGTCACCGACGGGCGGGGCATCAGCCAACTCCCCGACTTCGTCGCCAGTATCCGCGGTGACGTGCAGGAAGTTTGGAACATCAAAGCCTCGGTGCTACTACGTAGCCTGAAGGCACGGTGGGAACTGGACGACAACGTGCGGGACTCAATCAACGCCTGGGGTTTCAGCGTGAGCGGTCGGCGTTTCGTTCAGTGGTTCGGCAATCGGCGCGATAGTCTCAGCTTTGAGCTCAACTACGGTGAAGGTTACGGGCGCTATATCAACGACCTGAGTACGGTTGGCGGCAAGGACGCTGTGTTCGATAGCGAGGGCAAACTGAACGGCTACCAGGTTTTCGCGGGCTATGTCTCGTTACAGAAGTGGTGGAAAGACACGCTCCGGTCGACCTTCATCGCCAGTGTCGTGGACATCGACAATTTCGTTTTCGAGCCCGACGACGCCTACGACAAGACCTGGCGCGTCAGCGGCAACCTGATCTGGTCGCCGGTGCCGCGCATCGATATTGGCGGCGAGTTATTATTGGGTGAGCGGAAGGATAAAGATGGTGCCAGCGGCCAGGCCGCTCAGTTCCAGGGATCCGTCCGCTACCGGTTCTAAAACGGATAACAAAATTCGATGGTGAAATCTCACGTGCTTGGCGCGCTGATCGGAGGCGCGTTGCTCTTTGCGGCCGCAGGACAGGCCGCAGCGCAAACCTGTGACGGCCTGGCCGCAACAATCATCGGCACAGCGAATAACGATGAACTCGTTGGCACGAATGGCGACGACGTGATCGTCGGGCTTGGCGGCGATGACAATATTCTCGGTGGTGACGGCAACGACACCATTTGCGGCGGCGACGGGAACGACAACCTTCGAGGCGAGGGCGGGAACGACACCTTGCTCGGTGAGGCCGACGATGACGTCATGATCGGCGATAACGCGGGATCCAACGGCAATGATAGCTGCGACGGTGGCACCGGGGTCGATACCGCCGGCCTCTTGTGCGAGACCCGCGCCAATATCGACGTCAATGTGTTTCCGGTAACAGTCGAGGCAGACGACGGCGTGCAACTCAATGGTGCGCTCTACGTGCCCAGCGATGATGCCGCCAACCCGGCACCTCGCGATCTAGCCGTGCTGGTTTCCCATGGCGCGATGGGCAGCTTCGAGTTCAGCGTGCCGAAACTCTGGGGGCTGTGGGGCAGCCAGAGTGGTTTTACGGTGCTGGCATTGAATCGCCGCGATTTCGGCCCGACCGGTGGCGGTGGCACCGTGCTGTTCGAGGACGCCGTGGCCGACCTCGGCCCCGGCATCGATCTACTCGCCGATCTCGGCTACCAGTCGGTGTTCGTTACCGGCCACAGCCAGGGCACCCAAAACGCCGCGATCTATCCCGTGTTTATCAACGATAACCGGGTCGCCGCGGTTGGCCTGTATGGCACGGTCGACGACGGCCGCAGCACTGCCCAGAACCTGCTGTTCAACGAAGTCCTCCTCGGCCCGGACGACGGCTACTCAGGCCTTGTTGCGCTGAACGAGCAACTGATTGCCGCTGGTGAAGGCGACATTTTGCGGGACTACCAGACCATCTTCGGTCAACCGCTGACACGCACGCCGAATAACTGGATGAGTTTCTGGGGCCCGAACACACTGTCGGTAGTGGAACGGGAAATCACAAACCTGACAATACCGGCTTTGCTGATGCGCGCGGACGGCGACGAATTCACACCGGATATGATGTCGCAGAACGTACTCACGGCAGCACAGGGCGCCGGTGTCGACGCGACCTATGTCCTGTTGCCTTATCTCGACGTCGAAGGCAATCCGATTCCATTGACGGCAAATGGCGGCAACGCACACGGCTTCGTCGGCGTGGAGCGGCAGACCATCAGCGAATCGCTGAACTGGTTGATGGGGCGCGTGCCAGCTTCAGGCAGCTTCTCGATTGGCAACCTGTTGCCGGTCGCATTGACGCCAAGCAGTCAACCCGAGGTCGCCGCCGCGGGGGCCACAGTGCAACTCGATGCCACGAACATCACGGACGTCGACGGCAGCATCGCATCCTACATGTGGGTGCAGACGAACGGTCCGACCGTGCAACTGGATGATCCGTCAATTGCCGCACCGTCGTTCACCGCGCCGAGCGAATCAGCCACGCTCGGTTTCTCATTGACGGTGATGGACAATGATGGCGAGTCGACCGTGACCCAGTCCGAGGTGATGGTGATGGGCCCGGCCGGCCCAACGCCGATTAACGAACTGCCGGGCGGGTCAAACAGTCTCGGCCTGGCGGCGGTGCTGCTGCTGTTGTTGCTCGGCGCACGACGGGGATCTGGAAGAACAGGGAGAAGAACATGAAAGATGGCGCGACCATGCTCAACCGGCGGACCATGCTGCAGGCCATGGCGGCAACGACCGCGGTATTTGCCGCACCGCAGGTAGTCCGGGCACAGAACAACAGCGAGGTTCTGATTATCGGTGCCGGCCTGTCGGGACTGGCAGCCGGTCTGTTGCTGCAGGAAGCCGGGGCGAAGGTGCGAATCATCGAGGGCCGTGATCGCGTTGGCGGCCGCGTGTTGTCCTACCGCACGCTGCCAGGGAACCCGGAGGTCGGGGGTACCTCGTTTGGCCCCGGTTACGCGCGGCTGGTGGATGCGGCACGAACCTATGGCGTCGGCATTCGCGAACTCACGCCGGTAATCCAGTACTACGCGAAGCGTGAGCTATTTCTCGACGGTCAGCACATTAGCATGCAGGACTGGCCCAGCCATCCGCGCAATCCCTTCCCGGAACAGGCGCGCGCAGTGCCACCGTGGGCCTATCTCGGTGGCGTACTGGCGAAGGCGAATCCGTTGAAATCGAGCGACGCCTGGGTCCAACCGGAAAATGCCACTCTCGATATCCCCTACCGGGACTGGCTGGTTCAACAAGGTGTGAGCGACGACATTATCAATGTGACCTACAACATCGAGCCATCGCACGGCAATTCAGCCTACGACGTGTCGACATTGATGATGTTGTTCGTCGCCAGCTTCATCGCCGCTCAACAGCAACTGGCCGTGCCGGGACAATCGCCGTTCCTGACTGCGGAAGGCGGCAACCAGGCGATTCCGGAAGGGATGGCGGCAGCGTTCAAAGGCGACATCGAGTTTGGTCGCAACGTCACGGCAATGCGCAGCGACGGTAGCCAGACCGAAGTGCACTGCGCGGACGGCACGAAATACAAAGCCGACCATGTAATCTGCTCCATCCCCTGCTCCGTGCTGCGCCGGATCAAGATCGACCCGGTCTTGCCGCCGGAACAGGCCCGCGCGGTGCAGACGCTGAACTCCCAGATCATCAACCAGGCGCACATGATCGCAAAGGAGCCCTTCTGGGAAGAGGACGGCCTGTCACCCAACATGTTCAGCGATGGTCTGGTCTGCAGCCTTGTCGGCGAACACAAGGGGGATGATCCGGCTGAGGTGACGAGCGTAACGGCCTGGATCCGCGGCCACAGCGCCGCGCTGTTGGACCAGATGCCGGATGAGCAGGCGAAGGCTGCCGTGATTGCGGACATTGAGCGCCACCGACCTGCTGCAAAAGGCAAGCTGGAAATCGTCGAGTACAAGTCCTGGTACCGCGATCCGTTCTCGTCCGGCGACTGGGCGGTGTGGCAACCCGGTCAGGTCAGCACACTGGCCCCGCATGTCGGCAAGCCGCATGGGCGGCTCCATTTCTGCGGCGAGCATACGGCGGTCTCCAATCGCGGCATGGAGGGCGCGATGGAATCGGGTGAACGCGTGGCTTTCGAAGTCCTGGAAATGCTGTAGGGGACTCGGACGCAATCCGGATATCGAATTCAGTCAACTGCTGGCAGCCTTACGCGCTGCTGTCACCCATAATGAAAACAACAAGTACAAAAACCCGGTCTTTTGCGGTTGTCGCCGCCCTGATCGTGAGCCTGTCTGCATAGGCGCAGGACGGCCTGCTCGACTACGTCGCCGAGGCCTGCAAGGAAGATAGAGCGAAGTTCGGCAGCCAGGTCACGCCCGGTTATCCACAACGCATGTTGGCCGCGCTTATGCGCACCAGGACAAACTGTCGGGACAATGCTCCTCCGCCCTGTATCGCGCTTCGGCTGCAATGGAGCAGATGGCAGCGGCGCTGAACTACGTGGCCGAGTCCTGTGCTGGCGACATCGAGATCCACTGCAACAATGTTCGGATGGGTGAGAGCCGAATCCTGGCTTGCCTTGAGGAGAATGCCAGCGACGTCAGTGATGTTTGCAAAACGGCGATCGACGAAACCGTAGTCCAATCGCCCCGCAGGGGTTTCGTCGTCACGAAGTTACTCATCATCGTTTTCTCCCGGCGTGTACCAGATCGGCGATGTATAGGCGCGCTCCTGCGTCGTCATCGGAATCTCTTTGTCGACGCCGGACAGCGCGTAGCGCTGCTTGTCGTAGGCGGTCCAACGTGGCGTCGGAATCTCGATGACACGCGCGTAATAGAATGCCGGCACGGTCGGATCGAAGTCGGGGTCGCGCCACACCGTAATCAGTTCCGGATCGCCGATGGTATTAAGCCAGGTCGCGGCTGGAATGTTCACAGTGTTGCCCACTAGCGGCACGCGGCCTTTCTTGTCGCGCTCGCGAAGATCCATGTCACTCCAGACTACGTCATAGACTTTTTCCTGCGTATTGCCTTCGGCGTCCAGCCAGCCCTTGATAATCTGGATTCGGTCGAGATTGCCACTAAGGGGATCTTTCATTGCCGCGACCAGAAAATTCGGTGCCTGGCCTTCCGGCGCCGCACTTAGATCGCCGCCCATCGGTACGCCCTTCATGTAACCGAGTTCGGCCGGCAAGCGACTCAACGCATCCTTCTCGACGAAGTCCCAGCCGCCGAAGAATCTCACCAGGATGCGCGAGCCGGTGGTCGCGTAGACTTCCTTGCGCATCATCGCTTCAAAGATCGACTCGCGCGTATTTTCGCGGGCCCAGACCGCGGCCAGCCCGGACGCAACCATCTCCCAGGCCTCAAGGCGAAAATCCCCGAACTGCGCGACCACGTGCTTCATGCGGTCCGGCTCCGGCTCGGTGCCGGAGTGTTTGCCGAAAAAGTTTTCCTCTGCTGCCGTGGCGAGGCTCGTATGGCTGTCAGTCGAGCCGACCATGCCGAACTTGTACGGGTTCACGCCGAACTTCTGCTCCAGCACCAGGCCGTTGCGCAGCGCCGAGCGCGCATATTCGAACTCGAGCATCGAATCTTCTTTCATGACACTCGCGTTCAGGTTGGCGCGGTCCCAGTTCTCGTAATCGGCGAATTCGTCATCCGGTGACAGGAATGGATGCGCTTCGCCATCGCCCTTGATCTGCGTGACTTCGTACAGCGGCTCCCAGCGCGCGCGTTGCTCGACGTAGCTGCGATTCAGCTTCCGCCCGGTGAACTGATTCTCCACCGGGAACATTACGCCATTCGACAGGTTGCCGTTGTGCGCCAGCGCGAGGATCTGGCCGCCGGTGAACTGCTCGTAGTTGGCCAGCCAGTCCCAGAGATCGCGCGGATCGGTACTGCCGAATGGCTCGGCGGTGGTGTAGGGCTCGATCTGCAGGGCCTTGTTCGCACCGTCGCGGTAAATCACAACGCGGTGCAGATTGTCACCGTTATCGAGCGAGGTCCATTCGTAGCCGATAAAAGCCGTGAATCTGCCCGGATCATTCGCGTCTTCGGCGGCGTTGACGATGTGTTCCCAGGTTGAGCGAAACGCCGGCGTGCCGGGTTCCACGGCCAGCGCATCTGAAACCTTGATGCCGCGTGAGAAGGCATCAATAAGTTCGGCGGCCGCCTGCACGGCGTTCTGGCCGCCGGCCTTGATCATGTTGTAGATGCGGCGGCCTTCCGGGTCGGCCAGAATATCCGGGTGGCCGTCGTAGATGCGGGTGAACAGGCCCATGTTGTCCGAGTGGTCGGACACGACCAGCCAGTCCAGGGGACGCGACAGGCGAACCTTGTAACCGCCGGTGGATGTAACCTCCTCACCTTTAGCAAAGCGATAAGCATCTTCCGGCACCAGGCGATTACCGAAAGCCCCGGCATCGAAAGACAAGGCCGTGTGCAGATGCGTATCGCCCCATAACGGGCGGTCCGGGAAGTTGCGGTCGGCGTAAGGAGAATAGGAACGCCCCTGGAAATTGTCATCGGCATTTTCGATACCGCCAAAATCCTGTGCGACCGCTGAGGGCAGAGTAAACAGGCTCGCGAGACACACGATCCAGATACGCATTCGTTCTTCCTTTATTACTGCTCTGTTTCGGAACTTGACTGCAGATGCACAGTGCACTGCGGGAAGGGTACCTCAATATCAGCATCGCGAAAGGTTTCGCCTATCGCGTAATACAGGTCGCTACGAATCCGCAGTCCGGCGGCGATGCCGGATCGGCGGCCGACTCCAGGCGACTCCGGAGCACGCTGGCAATGTTTGTGAGTTGGCGAGCTCACCCACCAAATTACTGACTCGCGTGGCGGCCTGTTCGCGCGCGGCGTCCGCTCGCTTGACCAGTTCTGCCAAGCGGGTTTTTGACGCGTCAGGTACCTCTCGATCAGAAGTTGGCACGAGCAATTCGTTCAGGAAATCCTGTTCGGTCCGCAGGTCAAGGCTGTCTTGTTCCAGCTTATTGTTGGGAACAGGCGAAAAATCATCTTTTTCGATCTTCGATTATTGGTCCGATGCTCAACCGTTAATGGTTGCTGCTTCCTGAAACGGCCGGGGCGTCGGCTGCAGCCTCATCAAGACAGGCCACAGCAAGAAGCCACCAATGATTGAGATCGCGACGATCACCGCCACGGTGATCCAGCTGGTTTGAGTCCCGGCCGCCCCGTTGGTGATGGCCAGCGCCAGGAACCAGATGCCGGAGGCCGATGCGGTCGTAGTGAAGCCATGCAGGTTCTGGTTTCCGGTTCGTAACAGCACGGTAAAGAAATACATGGTCGCGGCCGTCATCAGCAACTGCAGGAAAATGATCGGGTCACCAAAGGCCAGGTAGGCCAGGAAGACACCAAGCAGCCCGATTATCGACAGCGGCGCAAAGGTGGCCACGCCGGAAAAATATGTAAACGGAAATGCCACCGCGGTCGCGATCGCAATGGCCACGACCCACCAGCTCGAACCGGCCAGTGCAATCGCGATCGACGCCTGCCCGAGCGTGCCGAACCAGTAAAACAGAAAGTCACAGAAGCTGGTCCCATTCGCGCTGGCGGTTTCCGGCGTCAGGTACCAGCGATCGATATTATTTTGCGAGACTTCAAAGGCACCCCCGGCGCTCATGAAGCCAACCGCCAGATACAAGAGTCCCGGGTAATCGGTAATCTGCGCCAGGTAATCATGGTTCAGGTATACCGCGACGCACAGCACCAGCGGTGTCAATACGGCATACAAATGCGCGCTCAAGACCCAGACCGCGACGCCACCGCGGATATCGATCTGATCGAAGACCTGTCGCAACGCGTCCATGTCTGCCCCACTTGTACCTGACCGCAGCATAGCCAAGCCCCGGTAGCGCGGCAATCTGGACGCGAGGCGGCCCGTCGGTCAAACTTGCGACCCATTTTAAGTGATCAGCCGTCATGCCGAATCTCGTCAAACCATTGCGTGGCCTGCGACCGGTGCCGGAGCGCGCTGCGGACGTAGCTGCTCCGCCCTATGACGTGCTGAATACCGCGGAAGCTCGGGCTCGCGCGGCCGGCCGGCCGTGGAGTTTCCTGCATATTTCCAAGCCGGAGATCGATCTGCCCGAGAGCACGGATCCGTATGCGCCCGAAGTCTACGAACAGGGCGCTGCGAACCTGGATGTGTTGATCAACGAAGGCGTGCTGATTCGTGATGAGACGCCTCATTACTACGTGTATCGGCTGACCATGGGCGAGCATGTGCAGACCGGGATCGTGCTGGTCGGCAGCGTTGCCGCCTACGATGCGAATCGCATACGCAAGCATGAATTCACGCGGCCACAGAAGGAAGACGATCGAGTCCGGCAAATCACCGCGCTGAACGCGCAGACCGGGCCCGTCCTGGTGACGTATAAGGCAACGGACGAGGTTCGCCAAATGCTGGAAGGAATCGCCAGCGCCCCGCCTCTGTATGATCTGGTCGCCGACGACGGCATCGGACACACGGTCTGGGAGATCGACGCGCCGGCGAATATCGAGCGCCTCACCGCATTGTTCGACCAGATGGACGCTTTGTATATTGCCGATGGTCACCATCGTTCGGCGAGCGCGTCACGGGTCGCGGCCGCGCGGCGTGCGGCAAACCCGTCACCGACCGGCGACGAAGATTACGAGTATTTCCTGTGCGTCGCCTTTCCGCACGACGAAACGCAGATCCTGGATTACAACCGCGTGGTGCGTGATCTGCATGGCTTGTCAATCAGCCAGGTGCTGGATGAGATCGGCGACCGTTTCACCGTCGAGGCCGAGACCTCAGCGGCCAGACCGCGCCGTCCCACGCAGTTTGGCATGTACCTGGGCGGCGCCTGGTACCGTTTGACGCTGAAACCGGAACATGTGCCGACGGATGATCCTGTTGCGAGTCTCGACGTCAGCCTGTTACAGGACTATCTGCTGGCGCCGATTCTGCATATTGGTGATCCGCGCACCGACAACCGAATCGATTTCGTCGGTGGCATTCGTGGCCTCGAAGAGCTCGAACGCCGGGTCGACAGCGGTGAGATGGCCGTGGCTTTCGCGCTCTACCCGACCAGCATGGAAGCCCTGATGGCGGTGGCCGATGCCAACGAAGTCATGCCGCCGAAATCGACGTGGTTCGAGCCAAAACTTGCCGACGGCCTGATTTCACACGTGCTCGACTGATGCGTCCGAACCAGCGTGAGACTCCAACAGAAGAGTCTTGTCGAACCAGCCAAACAGACTGATATACAGATTCTTGTGTTGAGTCTGGCAACCCAGCTTTGCGACGTAGTGTAGAGATGATTCGTTCATCGAGTCGACTACGCTGAAAGTCGTACGGATGCCTTCCTTGTAAAGCAGATCCGAGTAACAGGCGCTCAACATTCCGGCGAGATTTCTGCCGCGATACGCCGGGTTCGTGTAGACATCGAAGAAATAGGCTTCGTCGCCAGCCAGCGCAAAGTTTTCTGCGGGAAAGCTGCAACGTTCCGGGTCCATCCAGTTCAGGGCGACTACTGCGCCGCCATCCCGCAGTGCGAAACAACGCTGACCGGCCTGAAATCGCTCGCAAAATGTGTTTTCGTCGCCATGGACCAACGGCAGCGCAGCGAGTTCGGGTGCGTTGTCGACGCTCAGCTCGGTGAATTCCAGGCCTCTCAGATCCGGCACGAACGCGTCTGCCTCGAGGCGGCGACGGAACAGGTAATACGGCAGGATGGTGATGCCGATGCGCTTCAGCGCATTGACGATCAGCCGCGGCCAGGAGTTGTAGCGCAGACGGTAGCACAATCCCGCGAAGTACCCCGGCCGGCTCGGTCGAGCCTGTCCAATGTAATCACGAATCGCTGCCATGACACGGGCCGAACTGCTCGCATCCGTGTGCTCATGAATTCTTTCGACCAAGGCCTGCCGCCCCGAGGCAGAAGGATCCTGTCCCCGACACAGGCTGTCTATCGCGTCTACTAATTGCGCTACATCATGGCAAACGGTCCCGATGTCGAGTTCCTTCAGATCAAAATTCAGCGCCCGGCTGCTGCGAGAAAATTCGTCGAGGTCCGGGGCAAAGAAGACAATCGGTCGCCGCAGCAACAGATAGTCCCAGATGATGGAGGAGTAATCGCTGATCAGCGCCGAACTGTGCTGCAGCAATCGGTAGATATCCGATTTCCGCTCCAGCACATGGATATTGTGACCGTCGGGAACCACGGTCGTGGTGTCGACCGGATGCAGCTTGATCAGCAGGCAAGCGTTGTTCTTCTCGAGCGCCTTATCAACCTGCGACCAATCCACTGACGCGAAAGAGCTGCCGCTATCGCGAAAGGTCGGCAGGTAGACAAACACGGCCTTGCCAGCGGAGATCGCTGCGGCGGCAGCATCCGGTAGCTCGGGCGCCGTCGCCGACGTCAGCAGCGCATCATTGCGCGGCAGGCCGGTCGTGACGACACGGCGTTGCGGCACGTCAAAAGCGCGAGCGACGATTTCCCGGGTCTCTTGTGACGTAGTAATAATGAGATCCGGCTTCACGACGTGCCAGGGCATCAGAATCGACAGGCACAGGCGCTCGATCGCCGAGCCATGGAACAAGCGATAGTAGCGATTGTCCGGATTGTCGATATCCCGCTCGAAACTCTTCAGCGGTACCCCGCTCCAGAGATTGATCAGCGTTGCACCCCGCGACAGCCAGAAATTCGTGTCTTTGGCGAAACAATCAAACAGATGTACACGAGCGCGCAAACACTTCAGCATGCCGCGCGGCGACCACCACCAGTAAGCTCGATAGCCGCGCGACTGGAGCTCACGGACAATGTCGATACGGTGCGAAATCCAGACTGATTCGATGTCGTCCCGCCCGTCACGGCAGTAGCGGAAGAATTCGGCCGAATTGTCGGCAAAGCGTTCACCACCCCATGACCCGAACACCCAGAGGTTTTGTCGCCGCGGGACCAGTCCCGCCAGAAAATAGAGCGGTAGCAGATAGACACGCGCGAGGCTCGCGCAGACGTAAAGCAATAACTGACGCATCAATAAAGAACAATACTATGTCAGCCATTGGGCCATGCGCACAGTTAACATAGGGCCTGGAATGTCCCGGAACGAACCCATCGAAGTCCTGATCACTGACGGCAATCGTCGGCCGAGTGTCGAGGTCGTCAGGTCGCTGGGCAGGCAGGGCGTGTCTCTGATCGTCGTTGGTGAAGAACCCGGCAGCCTCGCCTTCAGTTCCCGCTATGCACGCCATACGGCCGTTTCGCCCCCGCCCGGTTCAGAACCAGATGCCTATTTCGAGTTCATTCTGGATCTCGTCAAGCGGCATGGGATCGAGCTGGTTATTCCGGTGCTGGATACCAGCCTGCTGGCCCTGGATCACCGGCGGGCAGAACTCGAACAACATGCGTGTCTGGCCGCTGCCGATTCTCAGGCGCTGCGCAGCGTGCTCGACAAGCGCATCAATCTGCGCCTGGCAAATCGCCTGGGAGTGCCCTGCCCGGCCCAATATGAACTGGATTCCACGGCGCAGATTCCTGACATGATCGAGC
>JAAUXY010024441.1_pt1 | contig 71302 bp, 58 predicted proteins | sample 7278121 | NCBI WGS metagenome assembly JAAUXY01 (sample SAMN14350117, study PRJNA611818) | marine sediment metagenome | isolation source: surface marine sediment (1.8m) | place: French Polynesia: Moorea | collected 2018-08
AAGCCCAGTGTCGGGCAGGCCTGGAAGACCTTTGCGGCGTCCATCGTGCAGCTCGGCCTGCTGCTCACCGGCGCCATCTTCGATTCCCTGTTGCTGGGCTGACGGCGGCGGCCAATGCCACGGTTAACCAGAGTGTTACCGCTATTCGGCCTGTGCCTGGCATTCGCCGGTCAGGCCGAGACGATTGCGGAGCGTTACGAACCGGATCAGGCGCTGGCAATCAGTCAGGCGGCGATTGGTCGGCAAGTTGGCGATCACGCGTTTCTGGACCGCGACGCGCAGCCGTTCAACCTGGCGAGTCTGCGCGGGCGGCCCGCGATCGTCAGCATGATCTACACCAGCTGCCACCACGTTTGCCCGATGATTACCGAACACCTTGCGCGCGCCGTCGATATCGGCCGCGAGGCGCTGGGTGAAGACAGTTTCACCGTGGTCACGGTTGGTTTTGACACCGCAGTCGATGATCCCACCCGGATGCGCCAGTATGCCCAGGTCCGCCGTATCGAGGTGCCAGACTGGTATTTCCTGAGCGGTGACGAAGCGACGGTCGCGGCCTTGGCCGAAGATCTCGGTTTTATTTTCTTCGCCTCCCCGAAAGGCTTCGACCACCTCGCGCAGACATCGGTGCTGAATGGCGATGGCGTCGTTTATCGTCAGGTTTATGGTCAAAAATTCAAGACCCCCGCCCTGATAGAACCGTTGAAGGAGCTGGTCTTTGAAACCCCGGCCGAGGCTAGCCTGCTGGACGGCTGGCTCGATAATGTCTTGTTGTTCTGCACCGTCTACGATCCGGCCAGCGGCCGCTACAAGTTCGACTATTCGATCTTCGTCGCGGGCTTCGTCGGCATCTTGTGCCTCGGCGCCGTCGGCACGTTCATCGTGAGATCCTGGAAGGACGCGGTTTGATCGGGCCTGGTATGGCTGCGAGCGGCGTCGCATGAGCCCCGTGAAGACGCTGTTCCGGCGCGTCTTCGAACGTGTTGAAGCAGGCTTCGATCTGGCGTTTCCGGCGACGCTGAACCCGTTCCGCCAGCTCGGCGCGCTCGGTTGGTTCTTCTACTGGATCGTCGCAGTCAGCGGCATTTACCTGTACATCTTTTTCGACACCGGCATCACCCGCGCCTACGAATCCATTGAATGGATCATGAATGAGCAGTGGTATGCGGGGCAGGTCATGCGCGGCCTGCATCGCTATGCCTCCGATGCGCTGGTCATTGTCATCATCCTGCATTTGCTGCGCGAGTTTTCTCTCGATCGCATGCGCGGTACGCGCTGGTTCGCGTGGTTCACCGGCGTACCGTTGCTATGGTTCCTGTATGCCGCCGGTATCAGCGGCTACTGGCTCGTCTGGGATGTGCTGGCCCAGTACATTGCCATCGCGACGACCGAATGGCTGGACACGCTGCCGTTTTTCGGTGAGCCGACCGCCGGCAACTTCCTGAACAGCGCGGCATTGTCGAACCGGTTTTTCACGCTAATGGTGTTCATCCATATCGCCGTGCCACTCATCATGCTCTTTTTGATGTGGGTCCATATTCAGCGGTACGCCCGGCCGCGCATGAACCCGCCGCGGGAGCTCGCGGCAGGCAGCCTGCTCGCGCTGGTCGTCCTGTCGCTGGTATTTCCGGCCGTCAGCCAGGCACCTGCCAACCTCGATCGGGTCGTCGCCGTAGTCGACTTCGACTGGTTCTACCTCGCCGCCTATCCGCTGCTGGACGTGGTACCGGGCGGGCAACTCTGGCTCATCCTGATCGTCGGGACCGCATTCCTCGCAGCGTTGCCGTGGCTGCCACCGCTGCGCAAGCCGGCGCCGGCGCTGGTGGACCTCGAAAACTGCAACGGCTGCGGTCGCTGCGCCGATGATTGTCCGTTCGACGCGATTGAAATGGGACCACGCACCGACGGCGCGAGCTATGACACCGAAGCCGTCGTCAATCCGACCAACTGCGTTAGCTGCGGCATTTGCGCCGGTGCCTGCCCGACATCGACGCCACACCGCCGCGCCACCAGCCTGGTGCCCGGTATCGAACTGCCCGGCTACCCGATTGCAACGCTGCGCGATCAAACCCGGGCGGCCGGCCAGGCGCTGACCGGTGAGAACCGGGTCATGGTGTTCGGTTGCGAGCGAACCCGCCGACTCGAGGCACTGTCGGGGTCGTCGGTTGCCACCATCGCCCTGCCCTGTGTCGGCATGCTGCCGCCGTCCTTCATCGACTGGGTGCTGGCGCGGGACCTTGCCGACGGCGTCATGGTTAGCGGCTGCGCAGGCGGCGATTGCTATCAGCGTCTCGGCCAGAATTGGACACACCAGCGGGTCGCGCGGGAACGCGATCCCTACCTGCGCGCGCGAGTGCCTGACCAGCGCGTACAGGTTCTCTGGACGCGCGTGGAGCAAACCCGCGTTCGTGAACGAGCAGTGGCACAGTTTCGTAACGAGCTTCCGGACGCGCCGCCGCTGACACGTCGCGCCGCGCGTACAGCCATGGAGGGAAGCACCAGTGGCTAGCTGGAGATACCTGTTGCAGATCCCTGCCTACGCCGTGTTCATCGGCGTCGTCGGCTATTTCTCGATTGCGCCCGAATACCAGCACGTCGATCCGGAGCTCGCCATGATCAGACTGGCGTTCAGTCACGCGGCCGAGCGCGTGGAACCCTGTCGCGAGTTGAGTCCGGCTGAACTGGCCGCGCTGCCACCCAACATGCGGCAACCAAAGGCCTGCGGACGCGAACGATTGCCTGTTGTGGTCGAGTTCGAGATCGACGGGGAACTCGTTTATCGTGCTGCAGAAATACCGACGGGAGTCTGGAAAGACGGCGCATCGACCGTCTATCAGAAATTTATCGTTCCAGCGGGCACACACGAAATGGTGGTGAGATTGCGGGACAAGCGTGACACGGAGGGTTTCGACTACGAAGAGAGCGCGACAGTCGCGCTGGCTCCGGGACAGAATTTCGTGATCGGTTTTCGCGCCGAAACCGGCGGATTCAAGTTCCAATGATCAGTCGGTAATCGCCATGAGCTTGATCGAATGGAAAGACAGTTTCTCAGTTGGTGTCCCGGCCGTGGACCACGAACACCGGGAGCTGATCGCCCTGATCAATCGTGTCCATGACAATCTCGTGTCTGGCGGCTCGCGCGATGACGTGCGCCAATTCGTCGCGGAGCTTTCCGCGCGTATCTCCGCACATTTCGCATTGGAAGAGCGCATCATGCGCGAGGCCAGGTACGACCAGTACAAGGAACACAAGCAGGATCACGAAGCCTTGCTGGATGAAATTGCGGAGATTGCCGACGACATCCATACAGACGCCGCAGCGCTGGGTGACCGGCTGTCAACGCGGCTGGAGGCCTGGTTTTCCGAGCATTTCCGAACTCACGACGCACGTCTGCACCGGCGCCTGGGATAGGCTGGCAGGGCTTACAATGACGCTACCGGGGCGGAGACGATGAATGTCCTATAGCAAGATCAAGGTCAGGCCGGTCGCGGGCTCACTCGGTGCGATCGTCGAGCACGTGGATCTCCGCGAATCCCTCGATGATGCAACCTATGCCGAAATCAAACAGGCATTGCTGGAAAACATGGTCATTTTTTTCCGCGACCAGAAAATCTCGCCCGACCAGCAGATTACCTTCGGCAAGCGTTTCGGGGACCTGCATATCCATCCGTTCATCCCGGCACTCGAGGGTCACGACGAGATCATCAAGCTGAAAGCCGAGACCGGTGAACAGGAGATGCTGCGGCTGGCCAATTCCTGGCACGAAGATCTCAGTTACACCAATGACCCGCCACTCGCGGCTATCCTGCGCGCCGTCCGCGTGCCGTCACGCGGCGGCGATACGATGTGGGTCAATCTTTGCAAGGCGTATGACACGCTGTCCGAGCCGATGAAAGAGATCGTCGCCGGCCTGTCGGCCTGGCACGACGTGACCAAGACCTACCGGCGCCAGGAGCTGCAACGCAAAGGCGGCCCGGAGCAATACTGGGGCACGTTTACCAAGACACCGCCCACCTTGCACCCGCTGGTCAAAACCCACCCGGAAACAGGCCGCAAATTGTTGTACGTGAGCGAGCTGACGACGACGCACATCGAAGGCCTGCACGAGTTCGAAAGCAACGCATTACTGGACATGCTGTTCCGGCACATTGACTGGAAGGAGCTGCACTGCCGCTTCTACTGGGAGCAGGACTCAATCGCGATGTGGGACAACCGCTGCACTGCTCACTATGCAGTCCGCGACTACACCGAACCCCGCGAAATGCACCGCGTGACGGTGCTGGGTGAGGTATTCAACTAACGACCAGCCCGACGCCGTCAGCCAAGGCCCGGCAGCAGCACCATCTGCATCGGCAAGCCTTTCGGGTCGATCTCCGGAACGTCCGGAATCGATTCGAGTTGCGTCGGCTTGCGGGCGCAAAGTGCCAGCACGAAGGCATCCACGATATCGTCGCGTGACGCTTCGAATCCCCCGTGCGCCAGGAATGCGCTGGCGATCAGCGCTTCCGCGTCCGGATGCAGAATCGACAGGATGGTCATACGTTCCGTGAAGCCATCGCGGGTTTTCTTCGGATGACTCATCGGGCCACCGGCCAGGCTCGCGAACAACAATTCGGGATGCGCCTCGTGCAGGACTTCTTGCAGCCGCGTGTCTGACTGCAGGAGTTCATCCACCTCACGGATTTTCGGCAGGATGTTCCACGTCTGCCGCGACAGGCCGCGGCCTGACAGCCGCTTTTGCTGTGCATTCGCAGCCGCATAATCTTTCGCTTTCAATACCGGCCGCAGTGGCGCGGCAAAGACGCTCGACCGGCGCGCGCCCAGCCGCGCCCGCGCTTCACGATCACAGCTCCGCTCCTGCTTGCCACGGGTTCGCAAACCGATTGGTATATCGATTAGCACACAGCAGTCGTGGGACTCGGCCGCAATGATGTCGGCAACGCTCTCCCGCACACCGAAGGTCGCACCCTCGCCGTGGAAGCGAAAGTAGAACCAGCCGTCAGCGCAGCCGTCGATCCCGATCGCGACGCGGCTGCTCATGCGCGGAATCAGTACCCCGCGGCCCGCAGACAATAGGTTTCGTGCTTCGCCGGGTCGGACATCACCGAGGCCAGGTTGGCGCGCAGGCTGGCCGTGCCGGCGGGGTCTGGCTGGTCCATTTGCAGGCCGCGCGCGTGGTTTTCCACCAGGCGTTCATCCAGCGACGGTTTGAGTCCAGCCTCGAAGTCGCGCAGCACACCGGCAATTAAACCGGGATCATCCAGCGCCCCCTGCGCGGTCAGTAGTTCCGTCAACCGGCTCACGGCCCGGATCGCCGTGTTCATTCCCTGGCTGCGACCGGGATGCATCGCGTGACAGGCATCGCCAATCAAGACCAGGTTGCGATCAACCCAGCGCTCTGCATTCACCATGGCCACCGGGTACACGCCCGCAAACCGGGGCTGAATGCCCTCGAGCTCCGGTACCATGGCGCTGATCCGTTGGCTAAGCGCGGCGGTGTCGGCCGTGCGCCAGAACGCCAGTTCGTCCGGTGGTACCGGCCAGCCGATCTTCCACTGGTCACCGTTTCGAGGGATCACGCTGATGACGCCATGGTCAGTCAGGTAGGCCCGAACGTCATTCCGCGGATCGTCGAACGTGCGAGGTGCGAAAAAGACCGGCAATGGATTCCGGTACTGATAAGTACTCGCATCGATACCGGCACCGCGTCGCAACCGGGACTGCCGACCGTCCGCAGCAACCACGAGGCTGGCGCTGATTTCCTGCCGCTGTCCTTCGCGATCGATTTCCAGGCTGTAGCGTTCGCCAGCTTCGACCAGTTTCGCGGCTGCCGGGCGCAATAATTCGAAGCCAGCGTTGCGGGCCGCCACGTTCAGCAGCGCCGCCGAGATCTCTTCGTGATTCAGAAAGAGGAAATACGGATGCGGGATGGCCAGTTGATCGCAGGGTACATCCAGCACCAGTCCTCCGTCCGGTGTCAGGTAGCGGGCGCCCAGTCGTTTTTCCCCGCCGAGCGCCCACATTTCATCCAGCGCGTCCCAACCCGCTAACCACTCGCAGGTGACCGGCTGCAGGTGATCGCCGCGCGCCGTGTCGATCGGGTCGGCGCTGCGTTCGATCAGCAGGATTCGCTTGCCGCTCTTCGCCAGGGCGCAGGCCATCGCCGGGCCGGCGACTCCCCCGCCAACGATGGCGACATCGAATTCGCGTTGTTCAGGCATCGGCGTAGTAGAACCCGTTGTTATCGCTGACGATGGTCAATGCCGAAGGTCCGGCAAAATGCGCGCCCATCACCACAATGCCGGTGTCAGCGATTCGCTCCAGCAGGGCCTCGCGACTTGTGCGCGCCGGCGCCTGGTCGAGATCGAAGTTACTGCACCAGTCGGGACGCTCGATTTGCACCGGATGATGGATCACATCGCCGCTCATGACCGCTTGTCGTTTTCCGTCGTCCAACTCGATCACCACATTGCCGGGAGTATGCCCCGGCGCCGGCACCAAACTAACGCCGGGCAGGATTTCGGCATCGTTCCGCACGACGTCGACCTGCCCGGCCTCGATCACCGGCAGCACGCTGTCCTCCCAGGGCCGGCGATAAATGCTGTCCGGGTCTTCACGGTGATGGGATTCCCAGTACGATAATTCATCGAGCGCAAACAGGTAGCGCGCATTGGGGAAGGTCGGCACCCAGCGACCGTTGTCCAGCATCGTGTTCCAGCCCACATGATCGCCGTGCAAGTGTGTGCAACAGACATAGTCAATGTCGGCGGGCGTCAAACCGGCCTGCGCGAGGCGCTCGAGGTAGGGCCATTCCTGCTGATGCCATTCCGGCAACATCGGGCGGTCCTTGTGATTGCCAACACACGTGTCGACCAGTAGCACGCCGGCCCGGGTACGCACCACCAGGCTGTGAAACGACATCAGCAACAAGTGAGTCGCGGGATCGACGAATCTCGCGTCGTTGCCGGTCCGCGTCCCGGAGATGTCCTCGCGGGTAACCCCGGTCAGCAGAAATTCCGGCTCGCGCTCCGGCCACTCGAACTCCAACACGCGGACAATTTCAAACGGTCCCGGCAAGTGCATTCGGCTAGACTAACCTATTGGAGACGGGAACGGCATCGACGATGAGTCAAGCAATCTATAAGAAACCCTGGCCCGGCATCGTGGCATTCACCGTGGCTTTTTTCAGTCAGTGGCTCGGCCACAGCGCGTATATGGCAGTTCACGAGGCTTTCGAGGCCTATCAGTACTGGATTGCGTTCGGCATTGGCGCCATCGGCTGTTGGATCGTCTGGCAGGGAATCGATCGGCCCGAGGGACCGGCAACCTGGTTGGGGCTGTTGGGTGGTCTGCTGATCTGGGTCGGTTGGTTCGAATTTTCTTTCAGCGGTTTCGCCAAACTGTACGCCGTCGAGGGCTTCCGCGTCGATGACCTCTACACGACGACGCCAGGCTCGAACATGCTGCAGGCGACGATGCCCCTGATGGTTGGCTTGTTCTTCATCTATGGCATGTTCAATCGGAATACAAAATGCAATTTCATGCGCTGGTTCCACCGCAACCTCCGTTTCAGCCCCGGCATGCCCGTCCGGAATAACCAGCGAAACTTCGCGCGGATCGTCGCGCTGGAGATAATTTTCGTTATCTGGTTCTGCTATTTGTTCTGGCTGTATACGTTTTTCCTCGGCGTCGACAGCCCACTGGTCGCGGGAATTTATCTTGTTTGGAGCGCCTGGGCGATTTACCTCCTGTGGAAACTGGTCAAGATACCGCGTGTAGCTCATGCAGTGCGCTACGGGATTCCGGTCGGCGGAATCTTCTGGGCGACCTTCGAAATGCCGAGCTATTTTGGGGCCTACGACGAGATCTGGTTAAAGCCGTTCGAGTACCCGGTTACGACGCTGGCCGTGCTCGCTGTATTCGCTGGCTGTTTTGTCTATATTGCGCGCCACGATCGGCCAGGTATCGGCAGTCATGCCGCCACGGCATCGGCCTGATTCGCCCCGGCGAAGTCAGAAGATGTAGTCGCCAAGCACCTCGACGAGGTGATCGGACCAGCGCTCCGGAAACGGCTCCAGCAATTCCGGCGAGCGATCGAAATCCGCGTCGAAAACCTCTTCGATGAGGCGCTGCACCGCTGGCGCATGCGGCGTTGCGACGTTCATCTCGCGATTGATCTTGAGGCTCAGCCGATCGAAATTCGCCGAACCCAGGCAGGCCCAGCCATCGAACACCGCCGCCTTCACGTGTGACATGCCCGGGTAGATGAAAACCCGGATACCGTGCTCGAGCATGGTGTTGGCGGCCAGCGCATTATCGCGAGTCAGCGGCCCACGATCAGTCACCATCGGTACTATCACCCGCACATCTACGCCACGGTAGCGGGCACGAATCAGTTCCTGCAACAGCACGTCGTCGGTGAAGTAGGCGTTCTCGACATAGATGTATTGCTGCGCACGGCGCATCGCCTCGCGCTGGACTTCGAAGATTTCCGACTTGGCCGGTCGCGTGTGCAGCAGGCGGATCGGATAGCCAGCCACGGCCAGGGGTTGTTCTTCACGACGCAGTTTGTGCAGGAACCAGCCGAGATCACCCAGGAAACCGGCATGGATCCATGAGTCGTCGAATTCCGACCGGATTTCCCAGACGATCGGGCCACGGATTTCGACCATCATGTCATGCCAGTCGTAGCGGTACTCGCGCGCGATGTTCATGCCGCCGACGAACGCCACTTCGCCATCGACGATGGTGGATTTCACGTGGTCACCGGTCAGCCAGGGATTAGGTGCTTGTCGCACACTCACGTCGGACTCGCTCTCGAGAAACAAGCGCACCGAGTCCGGCGCCTGGTAATCCGACGGCAGGCTCTTCTGCTTTTCCGCGGTGGAAATGATCGTACCAAGCCCATCCAGCAACACTTTGACCTCGATTCCCGCGGCTGCGCGTTCTTTCAACAGCTCACCGATGAAGGCCGCAAAATCGTCGTTGTCGAAAATGTACGTCCGCATGTGTATGGATTTCTGGGCCTGCTCGATCGAGTCGATCAAACGCGGGAAGAACTCGTCGCCATCCACCAGGTAATCCAGCGTGCCGGTCGATGACGGTCGTCCGGTGAATTCGTCCAGATATAGCTCCCAGGCACCGAGATCCATGCCACTGACGCGCGCCAGCGGTGGTACTGGTCCACTGGGCAGACCGCCGGTCGTGCCAGGCTTGGGCGGAGTCGTCACCGTGTCGCCAACCACAAACAGCAGGCGCTGCAGGGATGACAACGGCCGCACGGCCATCGCGGTCAGATGGCTGCGAGCGAGGTGACCGACCGTTTGTGTTACCGGCACCACGGGCGGCTCGGCGATCTTGCGGCCAGGCTCCGGCTCGACGCGCGCAAACGCCGCAATACCGAGATCGAGATTCACGTATAGAAATGGCAGGGAATACACGCCGGTGTCGCCAGTATTGAAGACGACCCGCCGGTCGGCAATGCTCTGCTCCGTCAGGAAGTTCTCCGTGAGCGGACGGCCGGAGGACACCAGATCAGCAACCGACAATATCGCGCTGATGCGGAAACCTTCAGGTCGCTCGCGCAACGGCAGCGAACCGATACTGTGATCGGGTTCCCGCCACAGGAAATAGTCGTCCTGGTTGAAAGTGACGACGATGCCGGTCTGCGGCTCGCTCGGCAGGACCGCATCGAACAGCCGCGCTTTTAGCGCATTCCAGTATTCCACCGGCAGCACCTGAACCGGAAAGGCGTCGGCCGGGATATCGGCCCAAGGCTCGGTCCGATGATATTCGAGCGGCAAAATGTAAGGCCCGGGAAAAGTCTCATCCGCGCGGAGATTCAGATCGATTCGCCGCGACCAGCTACCCCCCGAGTAATACTCCTTGTCGGCGGCCCGATAGCGCACGAAGAAACGGTCCGGCCCGCGAATGCCCTCGAGCGCAACGAGCTCGGTGCCGACCGGTGGCAGCTCCGCATTGGCGAACGCGGCGAAAACCGTTAACAGAGCAATAGAGCAGCAGGAGCGGCGCATGCTGCCGGTGATCACGCCACCGATAATCCAGCCCATCTCGCCGTATTCGCCACTGGCGTTACTCAAGCCCTTCCGACCAATGTTTGCCGACGTCCGTGCTGCCGTCGGCGGTCGCGCGGAGCATGCGCTTGATCCGCCAGGGTGTCATCGGGATCTCGGGCACCAGTGCGCCAACGGCGTTCTGCACCGCGGCCGCCACCGCCGACATGCTGACCACGATCGGGCCCTCGCCAACTTCCTTTGCCCCGAACGGGCCGTAGGGGTCGATGGTCTCGACCAGGCTGTAGTCCACTGCCGGCAGTTCATAGGTGCGAGGCAGTTTGTACTCCAGCCGGGATGGATTCAGGATCAGGCCGTCCTCGACCTTGCACTCCTCGTACAGGACCTGGCTCATCCCGGAAAACACCTGTCCGTCCAGCTGGCCTTCGACCGCCAGCCTGTTGATCGCCCGGCCAATATCGTGCGCAGCCCATACTTTCAGCACCGCGACTGCGCCGGTTTCCGGGTCGACCTCCACTTCCGCAATCTGCGCACCGAATGAAAACGCCAGCGCGCCAAAGGGTTTCGGCGAGTTGAAAAAACCTCGGCCCATCACGAACCGGCCCTCGACGCTGTGCAACGTCTTTGCGGCGACCTCGCCAAAGCTCATGACTTTGTCCGGGTCGCTGGCCGATTGGACCCGGCCGTGGCGAAACATGAGACTGGCTGGGTCTTCGTCGAGCTCGCGCCCGGCGATTACCGCGAGTTGCTCGCGCGCATCCTCGCAGGCTGCCTTTACGGCATTGCCGGTCGTAAACGTGCCGCGCTGCGCAAACGCACCCCAGTCGAACGGCGTGATATCGGAGTCGCCCTGCACGACGCGGATCTTTTCCGGTTCCGTACCGAGTACCTCGGCCGCAATCATGCACATGACGGTGTGCGATCCCTGGCCCATGTCCGGGATACCGGTGTACAGGGTAACGACACCATCGGCCGCGATTTTGACCATTGCCGCGGACGTGTCATTGTCCGCGCCCTTCGATCCGGAGGCCTGCGCACCGATGCCGATTCCAATGCCGCGATACTTCGGCAGCTTGCCGTGCTTGTTGCGCCAGTCCGACCGTTCGACCACGGTCTCGATGCACTCCTTCAGGCCACAGGATGCGAACACGCTGCCGTCCGGTGACTCGTAACCGGGATCAACCGCATTCTTGAGCTGCAGCTCGGCGGGATCCATCCCGAGCACCTCGGCCACGCGCGTGATGTGCTGCTGCCAGCCGGCGCTCATGCGTCCCATGATGCCACCGTGATGGGAACCCTTGGGCACCGTGTTCGTGAACACGAAGCGGCCCTTGTAACGCACACCAACGGGTTTGTAGAGCCAGTTCAGGTAAATCGACGGCAGCCACAGGATCATGGCCCACTCGTCGTGGCCGCCGGCATCGAAGGTGATGTCCGCCTCGAGCGCCTTGATCGTGCCATCATGGGTGACACCCGTCCGGAATTTGTAGAGCGTTTCGCCAGACGCGCGGAACATGATGAATTCCTCGTCTGCAGTCGCTTTGATCTTCACCGGCCTGCCGGCCTTGCGCGACAGCAACGCCGCCACGAAATGATGCGGCTTGGGGCGCCCCCGCCCGGTAAACGCGCCGCCAATATTGCGATACACGATGCGGACCTGGCTTTCGGCCAGACCAAAACCGCGGGCGAGCTCCATCTGGTAAAGCGGTGCGCCCTGCGTCGGCGTATACAAATGCAGTTTTTCCGGATTGGAGAAATCCGCCAGCGCCACATGAAGCTCGGCCAGCGTGTTGTGCTGCATGGGCGTGCGAAATTCGTCCTCGATAATCCGGTCGCTCTCGGCAAAACCGCGATCCGGATCGCCCCAGTCCTGGTCCATGGTCGGCCCAATATTGCCCGGTGCCCGCTCATGCAGGCACGGGGCATCGTTCTTGAGCGCCTGACGCACCGTGGTCACGTTCGGCAGTGGTTCGTACTCGACTTCGATCAGCTCCAGCGCTTCCTCGGCCGTCAGCAGGTCCACGGCAGCCACCGCGGCAACTTCCTCGCCGACGTAACGCACGACGTCCTGCGCCAGGACGTGCTGATGCTCGCTGAACATCAGATCCGGTGCATCGCGGTTCGTCACCACTGCCTTGACGCGCGGCAGCGCTTCGGCGCGGCTCGTGTCGATGCGTGCGATGCGGGCATGCGGCTGCGAGGACCGCAGGATCTTGCCGTACAACATTCCCGGCAGGCGAATGTCGTCCGTGAATTCCGAGCGGCCCGTGACTTTGTCGAAACCGTCGACGCGTGGCTGGCGGCGGCCGATGATACTCAGCTGTTGTTCAGGTTTTGCCGCCATTCAGAACGCGTCCCGCAGGTCGGCAAGTTCGTAGTAGGTCTGCATGTAACCACCGACCTCGCCTTTCAGAAAAATGAAATCGCCATCCGTGGTCGTCCAGATATCGTAGTCCGGGTGCTCACCGGCCATCCCGGTAACCGACACAAACCGATAGTGCCACGCGTCAAATTCGCCCGCCTCGATGCGGATGCGCTCCTCACCGTCGAACACCATATTGGCGTCGACACGCGCCAGCATCGGACCGGTCGCACCACGATGATCCGGCGACGACAACACAGCGGTCACCGGCTGGATCTCGCCCGGGCGGCCGCGATCCACGAGCTGCGTTGCCCAACCGTCGTTTTGAATGGCATGGCCGCCAAAGAAGCTGGCGGCGCTGGTGAGATCCATGCGCTGCGACATCCGTCCATCCGGCGCGGTCAGCGTTTCGCACTCCGCAAATCCATCATCGAAGCGGAACCAGCCGGACCCGTGGAACGCATCGCCAACGGTAATGCGCACGAACGCGTCGGCCGGCCGCCAGTCAGGATGGAGATTGAGCTGCACGAACCGCAACACGCTGGGCCGATCGTCGATTTCCGAATGCGCCAGCAGGGAGCGCCGCCCGTCGTCGTGTTTCACGAGTGTCCAGCGCTCCCGGCCGCGCTCCTCGCCGACACGATCCGGTTTCTTCGACGTGTAACGCAGCAAACCGCTGCGCACCCGGTGATCGCGCTGCAGATATTCCTTCAAGACTTGTACTTGGCGACGTTGCGGATCGCTTCCTTCACCTTGATATGGCCGGTACAGCGGCACAGTACGCCGGCCATGCCGTCATTGATGTCGTCCTCGGACGGATCGTCGAGGGTGTTCACGATACCCTGCGCGGACATGATGACGCCCGGTGTACAGAAACCGCATTGCACCGCGCCGTAATCGATAAATGCTTGCTGAATAGCAGCCAGTTTGCCACCGGCCTCCAGGCCCTCGATCGTCGTGATGGCTTTGCCATCCCATTCCAGCGCGGGCGTAATGCAGGACAGGAAAGCTTCACCGTTGTCGTTATTGATCGTGCAGACACCGCAGGTCCCGGTCGCGCAGCCTTCCTTGGTGCCGGTCAACCCGAGCTGGCCGCGAATGACGTCCAGCAGCGTTTGCCGGGGCGATACCAACAGCTCGTGGCTATCGCCATTCACCGTCAGGGTCATGACCTGGCGTTTCGTCGTCATGGCGTCGCGTCCCGCAGTTCCCGGAGGGCCTGTCGCACCAGCGAGCGGGCGAGGCTGCTCTTGTAAGCGGCCGGCGTGTACAGGTTGGTCAGCGGTCCGAGTTCGTCGCGCGCCGCGGCCGCCGCAACGTCAATCGCCTCATCGGTCAATCCGCGCGTCTCGATGATTCTGACCGGTTCCTGTAAAGACAGCGGTCGCGTGGTGAGGCAGCCCAGCACGATTCGCAGGCCGGTCACACGCTGTCCGGCAACCTCGCCGCCGGCAGCAATCACCGCGTAGGAGAAATCATTGCCTTTCCGCGCGGTCTCCTTGATGAAGACCGTCCGACCGGATGGCGCGGGCAAATCAATAGCGACGAGTAACTCATCAGCGTCGCGAATCGTGTGCGTGACGCCGTCGTCGGTATAGAAGTCCGTTAAGGGCAGGCGGCGCTCGCCATCGACGTTGGCCAGTGTGATGTCTGCATTGAGCGCGATCAGCGCCGGCGCGATATCGGACGCATTGAGCGCCACACAGACGCTGGCGGACTTGATCGCATGGCAAACAGCCACACCGTTTTTCAGGCAGGGGCCTTTCGCCTGGCGCCACTCGGCTGTCTGGTTGGTGTACCAGCAGCGGGTATCGAGACACAGATTGCCGCCGAGCGTTGCCATGTTGCGCACATGACGGGACGCCACGGCACGACCGGCCGTCACGAGCGCCGGGTAAGCCGCCACGCGAGGCTCGTGCTCCAGGTCGGTCAGCCTGATGCCCGCACCGATGCGGATCCCGCCAGCCGTCGTATCTGCGACGCCCTGTAACTCCGCCAGGTCACGAACACTCAGCAGGATGTCCGGTTGAAACAAGCGGCCGCGCATGTTGTAAACGACGTCCGTGCCGCCCGCGATCAGTTTGATTTCGCCGGATGCGCTCCGCAGCAGCGCAAGGCTATCGGCCAGGGTGGCCGGTTTCACGAATTCATGATCGGGCAGATGCATGCCATCAGTATCTTTGAGGTGGCCACCGCCGGCCAGTCGCGCTGGCAGCCGCGCCTCCCTGTGGTCAGGCCATTAATCAGACGATCGGTCAGACAGTCGGTCAGACAATCGGCCCGGCAACATTCTTTTCAGCACACCATCCTTGCGCACGTACTGATGCCACAGTGCACCGATGATGTGCAGACCGAGCACTGCTGCACCGAGCTTCCAGTAGAAGCGGTGCATTTCAGCGAAGGTTTCGTAAGCAAAACGTGAGCCTTCCGGTACCTGCGGCACGATCCGCGGGACACTGTCCCAACCAAAGAAAAAGATCGGGAATTCACCTTCGTAGGCCGATAGCGCGGCCCAGCCGGTGAACGGATACAGGAACATCATCAGGTAGAGCACGACATGGGTAAACCGTGCCAGCCAGCGTTGGTAGCTGGCCAGCGACAGCAATTCCGGAGTCACGTTCTGCAAGCGCCAGCTGAGTCGCAGCGCCGCGAGGATCATCACGGTGAACCCGATCGTGTGATGCGCCATCGAGGTCTGCAGCACGAGCGGCAGTCGATCTTCACCATACGTCTCGGTGTAATGCTCGTAGACGTCGACCATCCAGAATCCCAATGGGATCTGGATCACGACGAGGGCCACGATAGCCCAGTGAAAGAAACGTGCGGCCGAGCCCCAGCGATCCGGTTCGTTGCGCAGGCCCATGGCAGCGGTCTAGAAAATGCGGCCGCCGATCGAAATACTGCCGCCAACGCCGGTACCGCCCCAGCCACCGCTGAAGCTCGACACGCCAACGCTGCCATACACGCGTGGTTGCTCGCAGCCGGACAGACTGGCAATCAACGCCACTAGCACGAGGATTCTCAGTAGCCGGAGATATTTCGCCATCGGGTCACTCCGTCGTTGCATCGGTGACCGCGCTCATTCGTGACGCGGACGGTTCCCAGGTCTGTAGTGCGACGCCGGCACCGGATGGATCCAGGACCAGTGCAACCTGGCCGCCCAGATCGCGTTCCTCCGGCGGCAGCAAGACCCGCCCGCCCAGTTCCGTCACCCGTGCCGTCACCGCCGCCGGGTCTGCGACACGAATATACGTCACCCACACCGGGTCAATTGTGGGAGCCGGTCGCTCCATGATGCCGACACGGGCACGCTCGCCGGTCTTCAGATAACGGTAACTGCGTTGGTCATCGACTGGCTGATTGCCAGCGCGAAAATCGGCCAGCTGCTGGTAGAAAACCGTCGCCTGCTCGACATCACCCGTCCACAGTTCGTCCCACAGAAAGCCACCCAACGGCGGCGCACGATCAACCGGATCGCCATCGCGGCTCTCGACCAGCGCCAGCGCCGCGCCCTGGTCGTCTTCTATCAGTGCCAGGCGGCCTCGCTCCATCATTGCCGTTGGCGGCGTCAGCACTTTGCCGCCGGCTTGTTCGACAGCCGTCACAGCTGCATCAATATCCGCGACCGACATCAATACGACCCACTGCGACAGGCTGGCTTTGTCAGCCTCGCGCGTCTCCAGCCGATTCAGATCGATCATGCCGCCGATCAACTCGCCGCGGTGGCGAATCAGACTGTAATTGGCGGTCTGCCCGAAGCCGAAGTTGCTGCTCAGCTGTTCGAATTCCCAGCCGAACAACTCACCGTAAAAACGCCGGACCGCTTCGGGCTCGTGAGTCAACAGATCCCGCCAGATGATCTTGCCGGGCAGACGTTCTCCCGTGGGCTGCTCCGTCACGGCCGGCAGATTGACCGAGATACTGGCGCAACCAATGAGCAACGCCAGTGCCGCCACCGTAATGAAAGTGCTGATAGTTTTCATGAATGCACCCCGTCCAGCGGGCCATACCATATCACTGCTGCCGGATCGCAAACGCGACGATGGCGTCCGACAGTTTCGTGCCGGCCAGCGCGTTGCCACCGGCAGCAATGACAATGAACTGCCGATCATCGACCATAAAGGTCATCGGCACGGCCATCCCCGGCGCGGGAATGCTGCGCTTGAGCAGCTGCCGGCCGTCGGTGAGGTCGAAGGCGCGAAAGTTCGCGTCCATGCCCGAACTGATGAAGACCACGCCACCCGCAGTTACCAGTGGACCGCCGACTCCCGGGGAGCCCCAGGCGCTGGCATCCGGGACGTTGACACCGAAGCCACGGGCCTGACCCAGCGGAATCTGCCAGCGATGCTGGCCGGTCTCCATATCGATGGCCGTGAGCGTCCCCCAGGGGGGCGCCGTGCAGGGCAGTCCCAACGGCGACAGGAACGGTTTGGTCCGCACCCACCACGGCGTGCCCCGCAATGGCAACGAGCGGTTGAAATAGTCGGTCGACACCGTTTCGCTGCCCGCGTCTTCGGGCTGAAATAGCTGCACCCGCGTGGCCAGGTTCTCGGCGCGCACCAGCAGCAGGTTCTCGCCCGGATGGTAGGCAACCGAACCCCAGTTCGGTCCGCCGCGGATCGACGGCTGAATTATCGAGCCCATGGTGCTCGGCGGTGTAAATAGACCGTCATAGCGGCTTGCCGCAAAACTCCGGCGGCACCAGTCACGATCAAACACGGTCAGGCCGAACATGTCGGCGTCCGTCAACTGCTGCGGCGTCACCGGTTCTATCCCGACGCTGCGCGGCTGGCTCGGCGCCGACGTCTCGCCCGGGATATCCGAGGCGGGTGCGTCCTGGTCCTCGATCGGGAACACGGGCTCGCCGGTCTCCCTGTCCAGCACGAAGATATCGCCGGTCTTCACGGCCTGAATGGCGACCTCACGGCTGTTGCCGTCCTTGCTGATGGTCACCAGCAGCGGATGGCCCGCCAGGTCATAGTCGAACAGGTCGTGGCGAATCAGCTGGCGATGCCAGCGCGGTTTGCCGGTGCGAATATCCAGCGCGACAACAGCGTCGGCATAGGCGCTGCCCGCACCCCGGTGACCGCCGAAGTAGTCTGTCGACAGGCTGGTGGTTGGCACAAACAGTAGACCCCGCGATGTGTCGACACTCATCGTCGACCAGACATTGCCGCCGCCAACCGTGTCGGACAGTTCCGCGGGAACCGGGTTGAACGACCAGCGCAACGCGCCAGTGCGGACATCGAACGCCCGTAAAATCCCGTCCTGCGCCGCGGCCAGGGTGTCATCCATGGCCGAGCCGGTAATCACGAAGTCTTCGAATACCACTGGAGGCGACGTCAGCGACCACCAGCCAGCCCCGCGGTTGTCGAAATCGCGCGCGGTATCGACGAAGCCAATATGGCCGGCGCCAGCACCGAAATCAGCGCACGGCTGGCCGCTGTCCGCATCCAGCGCCCACAGGCGGCCCATCATGTCGCCTTTGAAAATGCGTCGCTGGCAGCCGCGCGTGGCGTCAGCCTCGGCGGCATCAGACCAGTAAGCCACGCCGCGACAGGCTCCCGGGATCAGCTGCTTGTCGCCCGATACCGCGAAGCCGTCGAAACGCCACAGTTCCTCGCCCGTGGCAGGATCCAGCGCAATGACCTTGTTGAGCGGCGTGCAGTAATAGAGGCGTCCGTTGACGTGGATCGGCGTCACTTCGTAGTTGGTGCCGGACAGGCCCGGCGCCTCGATCAGGTCGCCGGAGCGGTGTTCCCAGGCAATCCGCAGCTTTTTCGCATTGCGCCGATCGATCTGGTCCAGGGGCGAATACTGGCTGCCGCCGGGGTCGTTACCGAACGCCGGCCAGTCTCCGGCGAGGACCCCGCCGGTCGTGGCCAGCAGCAGCCAGGAAATCAGGATTCGCGCTCGCACCGCGGGACCTTAGGCCGGGTCCCGCGGCCTGTCAAAACCGGAATTGTGGACTCGTTCAACTTAATTCCGGCCGGGATCAGCTAGCGTCGCTGGTCGGACCGCTCTTTTCATTGCTTAGAAGGCTCATCACGGCATGCAGGCAACCGGCGACAGCAGCTCACGTTTCGACTACGAGGCCCAGATCGCTGACGGATTTCGGCTGCTGCGCTTCCGTCGCGCCCTCGAGACCGAGTTTCGCCATTATCGGCGCGATCGGAACATGGGTCAGCTGCGCGCGATGCTGTGGCTGGGCTTCATCTTCGGCCTCTGTTTCGTTGCTCTCGACTACTTCCTGGGCGAAATCGGGTTCAGTGACAACGGTGTCTGGCAGCGCACGGCAATCAGTCACCCGCTGATTCTCGCGATGATCGGGGCGACGTACCTGCCCGTTCTACGGCCGTGGTTAGGCCCGATGGGCATTGTGCTGGGTGTCTCGATCGCGGCCAGCTCGATGTTCCTCGGCTCCGTCGCGCAACTACAGAACATTGGCACGGCGTTTACGGGCGTGCTGATATTGACCTTTTATGTGTACCTCTTTATCGGCCTGCGGTTCTGGCCCGCACTACTTACAGCCGTGTCCATTCTTGCCATGGTCATCATCACGTACATGATGCGTGGCGCTCCGGCCGCGACGTTGATCTACAACACCGTGTTCCTGGCCTTCGCCAATGTGATTGGTGCCACCGGCCTCTATAACCTCGAATACAACCAGCGCCTGTCTTTTCTCGAGGCGCGCATCCTGGAAAAAGTCGCCAGCCTCGATCACCTGACTGGACTCGTGAACCGGGAGCATTTCGACCGGTACTTCGACGGCATGTGGCGCCACTGTCTGCGCACGAAGGAACCGCTGTCGGTGGCATTACTGGATATCGATCACTTCAAGAACTACAACGACACCTACGGGCACCAGGCGGGCGACGAGTGCCTGCGCAAGGTTGCCCAAGAAATCGCCAATGCCTGTCGCCGCCCGCTGGACATGGCGGCACGCTATGGCGGCGAGGAATTCGTGCTGATCCTGCCCGGCGCGCGTGCGGATCATGCGCACCTGACACTGTCGCAGGTCGTCAGTCACGTCGAGGCGCTGAATATCGAACATCGCAATTCGGACACTGCGCCACGAGTGACGATCAGTGCCGGCGTGGCGCAGCTGACGCCGCATGAAACGGAGCACAGCCCGCAAGGTCTGCTGCAACTCGCGGACGAGGCGCTGTACACCGCCAAGAGCAAGGGCCGCAATCGGGTCGTCGTCGCTCGCGAGGATCGCGAAGAGTCTCTGCTGACCGGGATCTTCAGCCGCAGCGTCGACGGGCGCCTGCAGCGCACCGCCTGAACATCGGACTCAGGTCTGGGTCCACGGCAGGCCGGATACCTTCCAGCCATTCACGCTGTTGCGATGCTGGTGCTCGTCCAGGTCCCCTTCGAAGCCTTCGGCAATGTTGTACGCGGCCGTATACCCGAGTTCCGTACATTGCATCGCGGCCACTTTCGAGCGCCCGCCGGACTGGCACATAAAGTAAATCGGCGTATCCCTGGCTACGCCACGCTGTTCAAGCGCTGCCTGCAGCGCCCCGGGAAAACCGGGTTCCTTGCCATACATCGACACCCAGTCCAGGTAGAGCGGCTCCTGTCCAATGGATGACAGGTCCGGCCTGCCAATCAGATTCCACTCGACCTGGGTCCGGACATCGACCAGCACCGCGGTGGGATTTTCGGTCAGTACCTCCCAGGCATCGCGCACCGCGACATCGCCGGCATAGGGGCCGTCGGGCATCTCGAAAGCCGGTTTGCCATCTGCCATCGGGTATCGACCCTATTGAAACAGATCGTCGGCCGCCGCGTGATCCGGACCGTCGTCCGTATCGTCCGGGGCTCCGTCGTCACCGAACAAGGACGCCAGCCCGGCGCGCGCTTTCGCATCGGCGCTCGCGAAACTCGGGTCATGTGCTGCCGGATTCGGCTTGAAATAGTCGCAGAAATTCGCGCGGGCTTTTTCCTTGACTTCCTCGGCGTCGTCTTCACGGCATTGTTTCGTCACGTTCGGATCAAAGTGGATGCACATTCGACACACATGCAGTTGCACCGCGCAGTGCGGACACTCGTCCAGTCGCGCCAGCGGCAGGGTCAGCGCCTCCAGCGATGCACCACAGCGGTAACAGTGCAGGATCTCGCTCATGCAGCCTGTTGAGCGCGGATTTCTTCCATCTGCTGGCGAATGGACTTCGCCGGCCGGCCCGCGGCGGCTTCATAATCCGACGGCACGTCATACGCGCCACGGGCAATGCACTCGAAGCAACCGGTGAGCATGCGGGCCACTTCCTCGCCGCGGGACGCAATGCTGGGCTCGGCCATGAAGCGTTCGATGTTTTCCGCAATGCTGATTGGCTCGTAGCGCACGTGCAAACCGAAGACCTCGTTCGCGAGCCGGATCAGGTCCGCCTGGGTCTGGTTTTCGCCAGTCAGGTTGTAGATCCGGCCGTGTTTATGATCATCCGCGGCCAGCCGCGCGATTGCGTAGGCCAGTTCATCGATGCTGAGATAACCACAGCGGCCATCACCGCCATTGTTCTTGTAGACGCCGCCGGTACTGTCAGCCTTGATGATATGACCGAGGTCGAGATCGAGGTACAGCGCGTTACGGGCGACCGCCCACTTCAGCCCCGAATCTGCCAACGCCTGCTCGGTAATGCGATTGATGCGGGCAGCATCCGCGAACATCGTCGCGTCCTCGTCACCGTTGCCGATCACGCTGGTATAAATGATGCGATCGACCCCGGCAGCATGCGCAGCGGCGATCACGTTGTTGTGCATCGTGACCCGGTCCGTACCGGTCGTCACTGGCGCCGAAATCATCACGACCGTGTCGATGCCCTGCAGCGCTGCGGTCATGCCGTCCACCGAGTTGTAATCCCCGGCCTGTCGCGTGATCCCGTCGATGTCGATGCGCGTTGGATCACGCGCCACCCCGCAGACCCGGCCGGCGCCGACTTCGTCGACGAGATAGCGCAGAATGGCGTGTCCCAGGCGGCCCGATGCGGCAGTGACGGCAATCATGGGCAGATAGTATCAGCGATAGGGCTGGACGTTGCCCTTGCGAATGGAGCGCCGCATCTTGCGGGCGATATAGCCCGCCATCATTCGCGCCCAGGGGCTAATCGATACCTTCGTGTAGTACTCCGCATCCAGCCAGTCCCGCGCCTGCCAATACCGGTAATTCACCGAGCCCTTCTGATTGCGGGTCATATTCTGCATGGCGCGAAAATTCATCAGGGCGCCAAACTTCGGCGAACCCAGTTCGCCCTTGTTGATTTCGTCGATAAACAGCTGCGCAATCTCGCGCGTCACGGCGTCGACCTTCTCGAGATAACGCGGTTTCTTGAGCTGCGTGCTGGAAATACCGAGCCGGGTCACGACATCGCAGCCCCAGGCCGACGCTGTGCCCTCGAGAAAATCCAGCACCTGGGTATGGCCACCGCCCGAAGCCGTCGCCGTGACAACGGCCTTCTTGCCAAAGAAACTCGGTCGGTTGCGCTTGTACATGAAGTACTCGCAAAAATTCTTGATCAACCCGGTCATTGCGAACGTATGGATGGGCGAGCCGAGAATCAGTCCGTCGGCCGCATCCATTTTTTCGGCAAGCGGCCCCACGATCGTGAACTGCGGACAGGCGTGCTCACCAACGTTTACGCACGACAGGCAACCGTCGCAGAACGGCAGGCCTGTATCCAGAATAAAGACGTATTCGAAATCGACCGGCTGGATCTCGGCCATCCGCGCCTCGATCTGCCGGATGATCTTGTAGGTCCAGCTTTCCGCGTTGCGAGGCGAACCAATGAATACGAGTATATGCAGCGGCTGGCTGCCGCCGTCCGATCCGTCCATCCGACGATTGTCAGATGGAATCTAGGGCCGTGATACGGCGGGTGGTGTCCCCCTCCCCTCTGCGGACAATGCGGTCGCGGAGCGCTGCAGTAGCCAGACGATGCCGGCCATCAGGAACGTGCCGATATACATGATTGCAGGCAGCCGCGGCAAACCGACCAGGCTGTCAGGGAAGACGAGGAAGAAACCCGCCATGAATCCGATCAACGGCGCGGCGATCAGCCACTTGCCGCGGGTCGACAGACCGAGTCCATGGAGCTGCGTGATCAGGAATACCGCCACGCCGCCGAACAGGAACATGGAAACCGGGGTGACTTGTCCCGTCTGCAGAATCGTATAGGCCACGATTGCCCCGTGAATCACGAATACTGTCTCGAGGAACATGGTCCACCAGCGATTCGTGTGGAAGCGCGTGAAAAACAGGCTGCCCTGCAACAGCAGCAGGAACATATAGGCGAAGCCAGCCAGGTGGCCCGCAGTCAGCTCGATCGGGTGATACCAGAAGACATAGATGATCGCCCACGAGAAGTAGTAGCCGTGGTAGCGACGCACCGCATCGCCGGTCGCATTCAGCAGGGGCACCGGCTTGCCGAAGAACAGACCGCGACGGCGATTCTCCATCAGCAGAATCAGCATCAGCATCAGGACGACCGACATCATGGACGTGGCTTCGTGCACATCCTGGGCCAGACCGTCATAGAAAATTTTGGTCTGCGCGATGTGCAGTAGGATGAAGCCGACGTTGATGGCGATTGCCCAAACATTGAACCAATGCAGGCCAAAGATGTAACGCGGCCGCGCGTGACGCGCCTGCGCGATCAGGTACCACATGGACAACTGGTGTGCGACGTACGGCAGCCAGGCCGACAGCCGTGACCAGACGGTCGCATCGGAGCGCTGCCAGTAGTACCAGAAGTTGCCGCGATCGGGCCCGATGTTGACGCCGTCGCTGTAGGGGCCGAACAGCAACACCAGTCCGAACAGCGCCGCACAGCCGACAAGGCCCCACCAGGCCTTGTAGGGCAACGGTTCATCCGGCCTTGTTTTAGTTTTGTCTAAAACCCCCATACGCCTATTGTGCCGGGTTTTGTGAACCACTACCTATGCGGGTTTTCGTCTACAGCCGGCAATCAGATGCTGAGCGGGCCGCAGCACTTTATCCACAGGGGGTCGAACCGAGGTTTTCAGCCCAGATACGCCGCCGTCAGATCCTCGGAAACCGTCCAGAGCCGGGCCGCCAGCGCCTCATCGCCCATATGCGGGCCCTCCGGCTCAACCGGATTGCAGTCCTCGAAGTAGTAACCGCTGACACCTTCCAGGTTTGGGTGCGCTGCAACATAGACCTGGGTCGCCGCGCCCTGCGGCGCGGTTTTGAACCCGTCCCGCAGTGGTGCGTCCGGATCGCGCGGTTTCTTCATGAAATAGCGCCCGAGGTTGGTCGCGACGAGACCCGGGTGCACCGCATTGGCGGTGAGATTGCTGTCGGCGTAGCGCCGCGCCAATTCAAACGCGAACAGCGCGTTGGCCAGTTTGGTCTGGCCATAAGCGGTGAAGGGTTTGTAGTTCCTGTCGCCCGACAAATTGTCGAACTCGATCCCGGCTTTCGGTGCGTTCTTGTAGCCGACGCTCGACACCATCACGATCCGGCCGGCCGGCGCGGCTGCCACTTGCGGCAGCAGCCGCCGTGTCAGCAGGTAGTGACCAAGATGATTCACGACGAACTGTTTTTCCAGGCCGTAGACCTGCTCCAGCTCCGGCAGCGCCATGATGCCCGCATTACACATCAGGATGTCGACTGGTACACCCAGTCTCTGCACCTGCTCGGCACAGTTCACCACCGTGTCGAATTCGGTCAGTTCACAGACCACCGGCGTCGTTTTGCCGTCGACGCTGTTGCAAGCATCCCGGGCCTTGTCAGCCGTGCGGGCAGCACCAATCACATGCGCACCGCGTGCGGCGAGGCTGCGCATGGATTCGTAGCCGATGCCGGAATTGACGCCGGTAATGAGCGCAGTCCTGCCACTCAGATCCAGACCGGCGAGCACTTCGTCGGCCGTCGTATCGGCGCCGAACGGACTGCGCACGATATCCTCGATACCGGCTCGCGCTGCTCGCGGCAAGATGCCGGCCATTAACAAACCGGAACCAGTGATCATGAATTGCCGTCGGCTTTGTCTGCTAATCATGATGTCCCCCGGCTTGAACCGTCGCTATTGTTCGTTAGTCCAGATGCCGCACAAAAAATTCGCCGATTTCGTTGGACGCCTGGGTCGCTTCCGGAATCGTGGGATGATCCTGCCACACATGCCACATGCCCTCCCAGACATCCAGCGTCACATCAACGCCGTCACGGCGGGCATTGCGCGCCAACCGCACTGCGTCACTCAACAAGCGTTCGCGAGTCCCGACCTGGATCAGTAACGGCCCGAGCCCGCTCAAGTCGGCGTACACCGGTGACACCTGCGGATGCGTCAGGTCGGTATCGCCGGCGTACAGCATCTGCTGCTCGCGACTCGAGCGTGCGATGGCAATGTCGAATTCGTCCAGCGTGTCGTGGGTATCGCCCTGTCCCGTGCGATCCGCGCCGGGCGATATCGCGACCAGCGCGCCCGGCTGCGGCAGCCCCTCATCGCGGACGCGCAAAGCCAGCGCCAGCGTGAGCCCGCCACCGGCGGAATCGCCGAATACGCCAATCCGTCCGGGCTCATAACCACTTTCCAGTAGCCAGCGATAGACCGCCAGCGCATCATCGACAGCAGCCGGAAACGGGTGTTCCGGCGCGAGGCGGTATTCGACGGTCAACACGGGAATACCGGACGCGACCCCAACACGGAGGGGCAATACGACGTTGGTCTTCGCCGAACCCAGTACATAGCCACCACCATGAAAGTAGATAAGGGCGCTGCCGTTGGCATCGCGCGACTGACCGTCGCCCCGCATCCAGTAAGCCTCGGCACCAGAAATGTCAGCGCGTTCGAGATCGACACTGAGTCCCGCGCGTTCCGCATTGCGCAGAAACATCTTGCCGAGGAACTCGCGCATGCGCGCCGCAGCGTCGGGGTCTCGCCAGTCGATCCCACCGCGCGGGCGGGGACGCCACGCGCGATAGTAGGCCTGCGCTTCCTCACTGATGGTCGACGGAACCGGCGTTAATGGTTCAGCGGGAGGTGCCGCCTCGTCGACATGTGCGCCAGCGCGTAAGTTGCAACTGGCAAGCAGTGTTACCAGGAACAACGCGCCGCGATTCCATCGACTTGTGTCCATGCTATCCCGCCCCCTGTTGTTGTTGTCCGGCTATCGCCCGTAGAGCATACCCCGCTCTGGTGAAAAGGCGTAAACTCGAATGCGCCCAATCAACAAGTAACACCAAGGGAGAAACCGTCATGCTGCTCCCACGCCTTGCGCTGATCGGTCTGTTACTGCCGGGTCTAAACGCACTGGCCCAGTTTCACGATCCCCGCGCTTTGTCTGCGGATCCTGCCACCGCGACCGGCCCGATCGCGCCGAGCCTGACTGGCCTCGGCGACTACAGTCGCGCGCTGTCGAGTAAAGACGAAGCTTCCGCGCGCTTCTTCAACCAGGGTTTACGCCTGACCTACGCGTTTAACCATTCAGAAGCCCTGCGCGCATTCAAGGAGGCCATTCGTCTCGATCCGGGCAATGCGATGGCGTACTGGGGCTGGGCACTGGTGCTCGGACCGAATCTGAATCTGCCGATGCAACCGTCGCTCAATGATTCTGCGCACGCAGCAATCCAACAAGCCGTTGCGCTTAAGGGCAAAGTGTCGACGCGTGAGGCGGCCTTTATCGATGCACTCGCGACCCGCTATGCGGCTGACGCACCGGAGGATCGCAGCGCGCTCGACACGGCTTATGCCGATGCCATGGCAGCGCTGGTAGCTCGCTACCCCGACGATCTCGACGCCGCAACGCTTTACGCGGCGGCGCTGATGAACCTGAGCCCGTGGGACTACTGGTTCCCGGACGGCAAACCCTATCCGCGGACCGTGACTGTAATAGCGATGCTGGAGTCCGTGCTGGAACGTGACCCCGCCCATCCAGGCGCATTGCACTACTACATTCATGCCGTGGAAGCCCAGCGGCCCAACGATGGCGTGCAGGCTGCCGACACGCTGCGCGACCTGATGCCTGCTGCGGGTCACATGGTGCACATGCCGTCGCATATCTACATGCGCGTCGGTCGCTTCGCGGATGGCTACGACGTCAATGTCGCGGCGACAGCAGCCGATGAAGACTATATCGCCCAGTGCCGGGCGCAGGGTCTTTACCCGGTCGGCTATTACCCGCACAACCTGCATTTCCTGGTCTGGGCCGCCACGCTGCAGGGCCGTAGTGCGGTGGCGCTGGAACATGCGCGCAAAATGCAGCACGACATGCCCGGTTTTCTCGAGCTGCAGGGCGACGTGCCGCGGAACGTGACAGGGGACGCCTGGCGCATTCACGAGCACTTCATGAGCCAAACGCTCTACACGCTGGTGCGCTTCGGCCGCTGGCAGGAAATTTTGCGCCAGGCAGCGCCACCCGAATCAGCGCGCTTCATGACCGGCATTCATCACTACGCCCGCGGCATGGCGCTCGCCAATACTGGCCAGGTCGACGCGGCCCGCGCCGAACTCGACACGCTCAGCGCGATCCCGGATGAGGACGGCATGGCAGATTACTGGATCAATGCCAGTTCGGCGAGCAGCCTGCTGGACATCGCCGCCGAGATCCTGGATGCGGAAGTTGCCGCGGCGGCTGGCGACGAGGAGCGCGCCATTGCGCGACTGGAAAAGGCCGTCCGCCTGCAGGACAGCCTCGCGTACACCGAACCACCCGACTGGTATTTCCCGACGCGTCACTTCCTGGCCGCCGCGCTGCTCGCCGCCGACCGACCGGCGGAGGCGGAAGCAGTCTACTGGGCCGATCTCAAACAGAATCCTGACAATGGCTTCGCGTTGTTCGGCCTGGTGCAGGCGCTGCAGATCCAGGGTCGGACCGACGCGGCGGCGGCGGTGCGCGAGCGCTTCGATTTGGCATGGCAGGCAGCGGACGTCCAGTTAACCAGCTCGCGATACTGAGGCGGAACGACACGCAGCATGGACATCGACATCATCCTGGAGGCCGACACCACACCGCAGCAAATGCGTGAGCTGGCTGTCGCGGCGGAAAAAATCGGTATCCGCGCGCTCTGGGCCTCCAACTACCACCAATATTGGGATCCCTTTGTCTGCACGGTACCGGCTGCAGAGGTGACGTCGAAGATCCTGATTGGCCCGCTCGCCGTGAGCCCCTGGGAATTACACCCGCTAAAGATGGCCAATGCGCTGTTGAGCCTGAACGAAATCGCCGCCGGCCGGGCCATGATCGCCATTGGCGGCGGCGGCGGCGTATTTGGCGCCATCGGCTGGAAGGCTGACCCGGACGGCGATGCCTGGCCGATCAAACTACCCACCCAGGTCATGCGTACCCCGCCGCGCCGCGTACGCGGCGTACGCGAGGCCATCGAAGTGCTAAAACTGGCACGGAGCGGCCAGATGCAGATGGGTTACCCGGGCGGTGTATTCGATATCAACCGGCCATTCCAGATGGCCTGGGCCGAACACGGGGGTCCGCTCGTTTACGGTGCCTGCAGCGGGCCCGGCATGATTCGAATGGGGGCGCGCGTCGCGGACGGCATTCAGTTCAGCGACTTCACCGTCGACATGATGCCGGAGGCCATGGATAACGTGCGGGCCGGACTCGCGAAGCGGGACGAACCGGCGGAGAATTTCCGCATCGGCAATTTCTGGGCCTGGCACATCAAGCCCGAGCGCGACGTCGGCATGTGGGAGGCGCGCCGGGAATTGATCTGGCGCGGCGCAGTGATCAGCAAGGACGCGGAGGAGCTGCGACACTATTGCGACGACGATGACGAACTCCAGCTAATCATGGACAACTGGAACAATTTCCGGAAAGCCAACTGGACGCGCAGCGGCGAGGTCGAGGGCGTACCGCAGGAACTGGTGCACCGGCTCGTCGACGGGATGGCCTCGGCCGGCGGCTTCGAGGACCTCGACGGGGAAATCGAACGGTTCCTGGCTTTCAAGAAGGCGGGGCTGACGGAATTGTCGTTGCGCCTGCATGATGATCCGATGGATGCGTTGCAGGTCATCGGCGAACGCGTGCTGCCGGCAGTCAGATAGGAGTTTTCGAGCGTGCTGCGAGTCTTGGTAAAAATCGTTGGGGTGCTGCTGCTGATCGTGATCGGCAGTGTGGCGATGCTATACATCGTCGATGGCCAACCGCGGCCCGAGACCCGGGCGTTTCTCGAAGGTGACGGCTATACATCGACCATCAACGACGACGGCAGCCTGCTGTTCACGCCGGCGCAACCGAATGGCCGCGGCCTGCTGATCCTGCATGGCGCGCTGATCAAGCCATTGAGTTACGCGAATACCGCCGCCTATTTCGCCCAGCGCGGCTATACCGTCTACTTGCCGTACGGTGGGAGTGTCACCCGGTTACCGCTTGCCGCGCTCGAATCGACCGCCGCGTGGCTGGCAGCATCGCCCATCGACGACTGGGTCGCCATTGGGCATTCGCTGGGCGGCATGAGCACGCTGATGCTGGTGTCAGACCACCCGGAGGCCAAAGTCCGCGCGGCGGCCCTGTGGGCAGCCGGCATGCCCAGCGATTTCAGCAACCTGGGGTTACCGGTGCTCTATCTCTGGGGCGACAGTGACGGCATCCTGCCGCAGGAGCGTTTCGAAGACGGCAAGCGGTATCTGCCTCCCGACACGCAATACGAAACCGTGGCAGGTGCCAATCACCGCGATTTCGCGATGTACACACACCAGTTCTTCGATCGCGACGGCCAATTGGGATGGGAACGGCAGATCGCTATCGCGAACGCCCTCACGGACGAGTTCTTCAACGCGCAAGCCACCAGTTCGACGGCGCCGCTCTGACCGTTCGACTAACACAGCGCGGGAATGACCCGCTCGCCAATCAACCGAATCCCGTGTTCCTGGTGTTTCTTCAGCTCCAGCGAAACTTCCTGGATGCCGGCCGCTTTCATGTCGAGCAAGTGCTCGATCACGTGATCCATGTCGTCGACGCTCGCGGTGAGGGTCAGGTGATCGACACAGTCATCCAGCAGGCGATCAGGTAGCCCGTCGACCGAGTCCTCGTCTTTCGCGGCCATCGCGTAGATCTGCGGAATGAATTTCAGCAGCGTGTCGAAATCCTCGGCGCTCATGAACTCCCGCGTCATGTACTCGCGGAACAGCGCGCGGAAACCGATCCAGCGCTTGGCCTCATGACGCGCTTCGGCCAGATCGTCATACACGTACCAGGCCATGAAATTGTTGAAGCGAAACGCGGCGGGATCGCGGCCAAACTCGCGCAGATGCCCGAGCACGGCGTCAATGGCGGGCTTTGCAAGCGTCGGCGACAGGTCACTCATCATGATGCCGTCGGACTTGCGTGCCGACATCTTCAACATCTGCGGCCGATTCGCCGCCGCGTATACTGTCGGCGATGGTGCCGTCACCCATTTGGGATCGTAGCCTTCGATCTGATAGAGCTCGCCGTCGTAGCTGAACGGTCGGTTGTGAATCATGCCCTGCACGATATCGATGGACTCTCGCGTCGCCAGAACTCGACGGCGTTCCGGGGGAAAGCCCAGCGCCATGACGACTTCCCCGCCGGCACCGATGATCGCCTGCGCCCGGCCGGGACAGATCTCGTTCAGCGTCAGCAGCGCCATGCCCATCCGGAACGGGTGCAGCTCCCAGGGACTCAGGGCAATCGGCCCCAGCCTGATACGGCTCGTGGCCCGCGCCGCTTCCGCGAGATTGGTAAATGGGTCCCTGCCGTCCAGGTAGCTGGCGCACCAGATCGCATGAATACCGTGCTGTTCAGCCAGTACGGCGAGTTCCGCAAGCCGTGACGGCGGCAGGCTCGAGTCCAGCACCAAATCGACATCCATGGGCATTTCCCGTTGTTACGAAACCGTTTGTGCAACAGCTGCGAAAAGATCATCACGGTTCCACAAGGGAAAGCAAGTATGGCAACGCCAATGGACCATGTTCTGGACTACGCTCATGGCCGCGCGTCGGTAACGGCGCCACGCCAGGCGCGGAGCACGGGACAGCGCCTGCTGGAACAACCAGCCATTTTTGACTACCAGGATTTCTGGCAACACACGCTGCCCATGCTGGACGTTATTCGCGCCCGCTACGGGCATCTACGGGTTGACCAGCTCGGTGGCAGCTACGGCTGGTCGGTGCGCAATGACGAGCGACATGGCTATAACAGTCTCGCCGTCAAAACCATGGCCGAATACATCGATGCTTTCCGCGCTGGCGCCGCCGATCTGCCGTATCTGCGCCACATTTCAGTCAATCGCTGCATGCCGGCCCTGCGCAGTTACATGCGCCACCCCGCCGCATTCGAGCCCAACTGGGTGTCGGCACGGTGGCTGGACCGCCTCGGCGGCCCGGAGATTTTCGTTGGCCGCGCGGGCACGAAATTTGGTTGCCTGCACCAGGACCACGCCAGCGTCCATATCGGTTTCGTGCAGTTACAGGGAGAAAAGGAGTTCGTGCTTTTCCCTCCCGATGATGGCCCGCACCTGTACCGGTGGCGCAGCCGGCAGTTTCCCTGCCAGCAGCGAAATTCCTGGTTAACCTATGACGATCTCACCGACTACGGCCGCTATCCACTACTGCGACACACGCACCCGCGTCGACTGGTGTTGCGGGCGGGTCAGGGTTTGCTCGTGCCCGCGGATTGGTGGCACACGACCTTGAACCTGACCGACTGTGTGAGCTACAGCATCCGCATCGTCAATGGATCGAACATCGGGCGCGTACTGAAACAGCACATCAAAGGTATTGGCCGGAAAATCGAAATGCGTCGCCAGGGACGGGACTGATTAACCGGTCAGGAAATACTGTGGCAGCCAGGACGACTGCCACAGATTTCCATTCACTATTTTCAGGCGGCTCCCGCCTTAATTTCACTGTCACGCCTGGCTGAGCCGACCATGGCGGGATCACCAGGCTGCAGCGGTACCGGGTCCAGGACCCAGTTGCCGGACTCGCGGCGCGCAGGGCAAGGGATCGTAAACGCAATATCGCCTGCTTTGTCTTTCATCGTCCTGAAGTCGATTCGCCAGCCGCGCGCGTCCCAGTCCTTCAGGTAATCACGATAACGCACGACCGCCGTATCGCCGGGCACGAGGATCTCCTTCGTATTCGTTTCCGGTGTACGCACCGGGTGCAGTCGCTCCAGGATCGCAACGTCTTCCTCGACGACTTCCAGCGTGACTTGCTCCACGCGGTCATCGTGCTTGTCCTCCATGAGCCAGTTGCGCATGTTGACGAAGAAGAGCCGTGTGCTCTTGTCATCCACCGGCGCTTCGAAAATATACTGGTGGAAGGAGTTTTCCTCTGTCAGGTCAATCCAGGTAACCAATTGATTCGGGCCCTGGTGCCAGGAACCGGCCGACCCCAGTTTCTTGCCATGTTTTTCATCGGCCAGGTCGGTGTTCTCGTCCTTGTCGCCGCCGAATTTCAGGTAGAACTTGCTACCCCAAGGGATATCTTCCATCGGCACCGGTTCTTTCTGTTTTTCCTCGGCCAGCATCGGCGCGCCCTGTTTGGGATGCACGAACTGGTTGTGAATTGGATCGAGGCCGTTTTCCATCGATCGCTCGTAGTAGGCGTTCAGGTTGATGACATAGAGCTGCGCTTTCCACGACGGATCGTCGTACTCCTCGATGTCGTACAGCGGCGGACGTTCCTCTGCGGGCAAGTCGCCGAGGAACGCAAATACGATGCCGTACTTGTCCGCGGTCGGGTAAGCATCGACTTTCGCCCGCGCCGGGATTTTCGCGCCGACCAGCGACGGCACGTGCTGACACATGCCATCACCGGAAAACTCCCAACCGTGGTAGGGGCAGATTGCCCTGCCCCCGCGGACCCAGCCCGCGCTCAATGACCCACCGCGATGCACGCAGGTGTCTGCCAGCACGTGGGGCGTGCCATCCTCGTCACGAAAGGCCACGAATGGCAGGCCGAGCAGCTCGACGCGCAGCGGCTTGTCGGCGGTCACTTCTTCAGAACGGGCAATGGGGTACCAGAAATTGATGTACATGAGTTTGACCCTGTTTCAATAAACGTACAGAGATGTTCGATTTCGGCTAATAATACGCTCACGGCCTGAGTTTGGATTCGGATTCTGCGTCCGGCCCGTGCGCCGGCACCGTAGAGTGGACGTCAGTGCTCGTCGGCCAGCCGGGACCTAGTGGTCATGATCGTGCCCGGGCGGCTGGCCATGGCCATGATCATGATGTTCATTGTGATGTTCCGCGTGTGGCACGGCCTGATCAAACATGTGCCCCCGGCGTGTTTTGTGCACCGGCTTCTCCGCCTGCGGATTACGCCAGCCCTTGCCCTTCAACTGAAATCCAGGCGCGGACAGCAGCTTTCGCAAGGCGGACTGGCCGCACGCAGGGCAGTCGGTCAGCGGCGGTTCGGACTGCTTCTGCAGCACATCGAACGCATGGCCGCAGGCCTCGCACTGGTAATCGAAAATGGGCATGGGCGCGACTTTCTTCTGTGTCTTGTGGCCCCTTTATACTGCTTCAGCCCATGCATACCAACCCCGACAGGGAGTAGCACCATGCCGACCCGTCGCAAGTTTCTGCAACAAACCGCCGCGGCGGCAGCGCTGAGTGCCGGGCTGTCGACCGCCGCCCGCAAGGCCCACGCCGCCGTCGCAACGATCGTCAAACCCATCCCGGCAAGCGGCCAAACCGTACCCGTGATTGGCCTCGGGACAAATCGTTACGCCGTCGGGGACCCCGCCGACAACGCCCGCCTGACAGAGACGGTGGCAACGTTTGTCGACAATGGCGGCACGGTCATCGACACGGCGCCAATGTACCGGAGCTCGGAAACGATTCTCGGCCGGATCACCGCGGAACTTGGCATCCGCAATGAACTGTTTCTCGCGACCAAGGCCGACCGGGACGTCGGCGATGGCGGTCGTGAACGGCTGGCGAACTCCTTCCAGCAATTGCAGGCCGACACGCTCGACCTGGTGCAGTCACACAACCTGCGCGGCGTGAACAGCATGTTGCCGGTACTGCGGGAGCATAAACAGGACGGGCGCATTCGCTACATTGGCATCACGACGTCACGCGTCGCGCAGTTTCCGGAATTCATCGACGTCATGGAGACTGAGGAACTGGATTTCATCCAGGTGAACTACAGCCTCGCTGATCGCGAGGCTGAAAAACGTATCCTGCCGCTCGCCGCAGACAAAGGCATGGCGGTGCTTGTCAACTTGCCGCTGGGCCGTGGCCGCCTGTTCAAGACGGTAGGCGAGCAACCGGTACCCAACTGGGCGCAGGAATTCGATTGCGACAGCTGGGCGCAGTTTTTTCTGAAATACGTGGTATCGCATCCGGCCGTGACCTGTGCGATCCCCGGTATGACCAAGGCACGACACGCGGCCGACAATCTCGGGGCGGCCCGGGGGCGGCTGCCGGATGCCGCGCAGCGCCGCCGTCAGGAAACCTGGTTCGCCAGCTTGTAGCGTCCTGTCGGCGGCGGCCGACGACCGGTGTCCCAGAGTTGACAAAAGGCGGTTGCCAAAATCGCCTGAGGGCCGCCATACTCGCGACCAGGCCCCACAACCAAAAGGAGGTGATCCATGTCTAGTGAGATTCCGACGGTAAGCAACCAACCCTCGCGTTCTGGCTCGACAATGGAGCATCTTTCGCGAACGAGCTGAGTCTGAGCGCGAGGTTGGGGCTTACCCGATCTCACGGAGGCCCGCGAAAGCGGGCCTTCTTTATTTCGGCCACTCAGTTTTCGGTTATCGTGATTGGTTATGGGCCGCTGGCGACCACCCCCACCCAAGTCCTCGCCGTATATCACGCCGGCCGGCTATGCGGCCCTGCAGGACGAACTCAAGGGCCTGTGGCCGCGACGCGCCGACGTCGTGCAGGCCCTGGCCGCGGCGGCTGCCGAAGGCGACCGCTCCGAAAACGCTGAATACATCTACCGCAAAAAGGAACTGGCGGGCATCGACCGGCGGATCCGCTACCTGCAGCGGCGCCTGCCGGACCTCAAGGTCGTGGCAGAGACACCCAAGCCTGATCGGGTCTTTTTCGGTGCTAGGGTGACGGTGGAAGACGACGCCGGTCAGGCCAGCGAATATCGCATCGTTGGCGCTGACGAGGCGGATCCTGGCCAGGGAATGATCAGCATCGATGCGCCCTTGGCACAGGCGCTGCTGAAGACAGCTGTTGATGACGAGATCGCGCTGCGCCTGGACGACCGCGAGCAGAGTTTCCTGGTCACTGCCATTCGCTACGACTGACACGGCGAACCGGCATGGCCAATTCGGAAACACGCCTGTATACTTATAGTCATGGAAAAGGCGGTCACGCATCCGCGGCGACGCGGCGCAGTGCGCAGCCCGAAAGTCGTCCAGCGGCGGAGTCGCATCTATGAGGAACTGCTGGCCGTCGGGGCCGAGCGCTTTGCGAACAAGGGGGTTGGCGAGGTCAGTGTCGGCGAGTTGCTCGAAGCCGTCGGCATCTCCCGGCGCACCTTCTACGGTTTTTTCGAAAACAAATACCAGATCGTCGCGGCGCTGCTAAACCCGGTATTCGACGCCGGGACCCTGCGGCTGGACGCGCTCACGCGCGGACCGGCGAAAGTCGTGTTGCAAGGAGTCGTCGAGATGTACCTGGACCTCTGGCGCGAGCACGGTCCGGCGCTGCAGATCATTGCCACCGTAACCCCCGAAGCCTTCCCCTACATCGAGGACGGACACCGGCATTTCGGTCGCGCGCTGCGCGCGGCGCTCGCGAAGTGCGAGTCCGCGGATCTGCTGCTGAATGGCAGCGCCGACGAGAGCTTCCGGGTCATCAGCCGCACGGCCGTGCCACTGTTGAAGATCTATTGCGACCGGCCCGACCTGGCCGAGATCTACACGCGGTCAATGCTGGGCCTGCTGGCGAAACGCCGTGACTGAAACCGCGCCTCCAGCATCGGACCCGGACGGGCGACCGCCACGCACGCCGGTGGAGCACGTCACTGCCAATTTGCGTCCGGGCCCGGCAATCCCGGGCGTGCTGGTGTTGCTGATGACCATCATGTTCACGATCGTGACGCGCGGCGGCCCCGACGCGGGTGAAACATCATGGATGATCCTGTTGGTGCCGGTCGGGATCCTGGCATCTTGCGGCCTCGCAATTGCGGCTGGTTTCTGCTCGTTTTTCCCGCAGCTCGCGTGGATAGCGTTGGCGACCTGGGCACTGCGGTTCACCGCGGCTGGTGGCCCGCTACCCGCCTACAATCGTTATGTCCTGATCGCCGGTATGGTCGCGGCCGCGGCCATGATCGGGCTGCAGTTCTGGCGCGTGCGGACAGGCAAATTCGTGCCTACCATCCGTGACCCGGAGGGTCACGAATAGGGCGCGGGGAATGGGGACATTCTTCATTATCCGCAAGTCGGATAATGAAGAATGTCCCCAAACTTTATCGGAGCTGCGACCAGAGATCCTGCACAGCTTCGGGCAACATCGCGTCGGGTTGCGCCCGGCAGAAATCCAGCATGTGACCGGTCAACGAGTCGAAATTCCAATCCGGACCGTCGACCGGCTGGTCGGCCAGGATTTCGTCGATAGTCTTGCCTGAGCGGGCATGCATGTAGCCCTGCGCCCAGGTCAGCGCGGCCTGCTCCATTCCGGCCGGGCCCCAGGGATGGTATTCGACGAACTGTCCGCAGCTGATCGCGCCGAGGTCAGGCACGCCGGTCATGCCTGGTCGTAATGCCAGCGGCCCGGCAGCCAGCGCCGCGCCGCCGAGCAGTACCCCGAGAAAAAGAATCTTGCGCATTACCACTCACCTACTTCGGATGGTTTCTTTGGTGCCTTGTAGATCATCACCGACATGATCGTGAAGGCGATCAGGAACAGCAGCAGTTCGAACCAGTACCGGGTGGGATACAACCAGATCTCGGTGAGAATGCCCCAGCGCGACGAGATTTCCACGCTGATCCACAGGATATTCGCAGTCGGGATCGCGTAACGCAGCGCCGACGATGTGCGGCGGTACTTGATCAGCCGGCTGAAGCAGAAGCCGCCCCAAACGATCGACACGAACACCGTGCCGGCCTCGGCCCAGAACGCCGACTCGCCGAAGCCGACGAAGGCGGGATCGAATATCAGCAAATTCCAGCCATACATGAACCAGGTGACATAGAACGTCTCCATGAAGGTAATGATGGCGTAGTTGCGGTCGCGCGCCGTCTTCGTGCGCTCGCCGAGACCCTCGCGCAGGCCCAGCTTGTCCTGGATCCACACGAACATGTTGCAGCGTGTGTCCTTGTCGAAAATGTAGAACGCGAGCATGGTCAGCAGCACGCCGATGGTGCCTGCCATGATCAGGTACTCGGGTTCGGTCGTGACCTCGCCGTTTTCGAAGCGCGGCATCATGCCGAAATTCTTGCGGCCGTAGTACATGTAGAAGAACTCGACCCAGGCCATCCAGACCACGAGGCCGCCACCGAAACCCATCCAGGTGGCGAAGTTCTCATTGCGCGATTTGATCCCGTACCACAGCATCACGATGCCGCCGAAGCCGATGAAGATCGACGCGATGTAGGTGTTGTCGTGACCCAGGGCCTCCTCGATCGCCCGCATGCCGGCATGGCCAAGCCCCACCGCGAACAGCATGATCAGGGTCGTTATCAGGCCCACGAAGGGCGGACGCCAGAGTTTCGACTTGCCCGGCTGGGCAGCCTTGGTCTCAGTGGGGGCCGTGCTGGCCATGGGATTGGCTCCGTCTTGGTGTTGTCAGCGCAAAAGGATACAGCCCTGTTTAATTAAACACAAGTGTTTCCTTTTTTAGGGCCTGGCCCGGGGCCGGCCCGGCTGGACCGACCCCCTATCATCAGAACCGCAATGTGAAAAACGCACCTACGGATTGCTCGTCATAGTCGCTGTTGAAACGCCCGAGGTAGTCGAGGGACAGGCCGATCCGGTCGCTGCTCCAGGCGACCCCGGCACCGAACACGCCGCTCGTTTCGCCGAGCTGGCGCCCCTCCAGCTGGAGTACCGTGCCGGGCGCACCGGCATAGGAATAGCTGATCCGCGCGTCGTCGATGTCGAAGTCGTAGTTCAGGCCGGCTGACAGGTGCCAGTCAAGTTCCCCATCGCCGAGCTGGTGACTGCGGCCCAGGGTAGCACCCGTCTCGCCAAACAACGCGTCCGTCGAGCGGGCAGCGACGATCTGGTTCAGGCTGCCTGCACCCGTCTCGGTGAAGCCTTTCTCATCGAAATGCACGTACTGCAGTGTCGCGTACGGTTCGATGTATACGGCGTCGAACTCAAACAGCATGCCCGCACCGGCAAACGTGGCCAGCACGTCGCCCTTGTGGGAGCTGCTCGCGATCCGGGACAGGCCACCGACCTCGAGCAACCGGCGGTTGTCGATGTCCTGGTCGGTGTACGACGCGCCAAACTCAATGTAGTGGCGCGGTGTGAACCAGCTACCGTAGAGGCTGCCGTACCAACCTTCGATATCTCCCTCGGCAAACGCGTCGAACATGTCAATTTCGGTTTCGGCCTTGCCGACGCTGGCGCCAACGAGCCAACGTTCACCCAACCGGAAGTCATACCCGAGAGCGAATGCGCCGGTGTCCTGGTCAAAGGCGGTATAGCCATCCACCTCGTCGAACTTGCCCTTGGACATCAGGCCCAGCAGCCACGCCTGGGAGCGCGATTGCGCATTCGGCTTGCGTGCAGTCGGTCCGGATGCGCTCATGGCTGGCGCTAGTGCCCCGCCGCTGAATTCCCCGGTGTAGGCACGCGGCGCGAGGTGCGGGCCGCTGTTAAAACCGACGCTGGCTTCACCGTTGCTGTTCAGCGACAGCCCGACATTGCCGAGACTGGGCGCCGCCCGTCGCGTGCCACGATACAGCCCGCGACTCATGCGCAAATGCGACTGCAACAGGCTCGTGGTTTGCTGAATCATGGACGCACTCCCGACCGCGGAAACCTGGTGCGAATCCGGGCTGAGACTCTGGAAGGCCCGGTCGAAACCGTCCTGCATGGACTGCATCCGACCCAGCACCTCGGCGAAGTCCCCGGTTGCATTGCGCGCCACACCATTGAGGTTTCGGGCAATCGTGTCCCGCATGGGATTCGTCGCGACCTTCTCGAACGGCTCTGCCACCGCCTCGAGTCCGAGGCTGTCGGCATCCTGATCGAGCTCAAAGCGCAGCAACGGCGTCGGTTCGGGCAAGGTCATCGTGGCAAAGGCATCGGTTACCGCGCCCGTCGCCTCGATCAGGTCGTACCGAGTACCGCCGCGCACAAACGTGTCGCCGCGTTTCTCAACCTCGATGTCGCCATCCAGCGACGTGTCACCGTTGATGCTCAATTGGCCGAAGCGGCCGTCGGTGTAAACCGCGGTGACATACTCGCCATCTGCGGCAAATTCGTAGTCGCTGTCGAGTGCCAGTGTCCCTTCGTCGACCGTGAGATGCCGCATGCTATCCATGCCGGGCAGCTGATACGTGCCAGCGCCGATCTTGCCGGCACGCTCGAAGCCCGTCGGGCTGCCGGCGAACGCGCCGGCGCCATTGAGCATCAGCGTATCCACACCACCTGCGGCCGCGGGATTGACCAGCGCGGGATTCGAATGCGTGATGGTCGGAGTACCCGACAACTCCAGCATGTCGTCGCCTTCGCCCAGTGTCACACTGCCGGTGATGTCGGCTTCGTCGCCGAGGTACAGTGTGTCATCACCGGCACCGAGGTCGATTGCAACCGTATCCGAGCGTTCCCCGTCGATCAGGATCTGCGCCGAGACAACACCATTGTTTCGCAGCGTGTCATTGCCGTCGCCAGTCAGGATCCCGGCGGCCTCGACCACGCTGCTGTCGATGCCCTTGGCCTTGGTGAAGTCCACGCAGGCCTGGTTGCTGCAGCCGCTCAATAGGTCCTTTGCCAAGACGGTCACTTCGCCTGTGTTCGTGACATCGTCATCGCCAGCGCCGGTTTCGATACCGATAGCCCGGGATGTGACGAACACGTTGATGGTTTCGGAATTCTCCTGCCGCACGTCGGCGACGAATTCACCTTTGCGGTTGTCGGTACGCACCAATGGCGCCGCGGTAACAGTAATTTCGCCTTCGTTGGTAAAGGTGTCGGCACCATCCCCGCTGGTGATCCCCCTGGCGTCTGCGACCAGCGTCGCTTCGGCGGTGCCGATACCGTCGCCACCGCCGCCGCACCACCAACCGAAGAACCAGATACAGATGTCGCCGCCCGAGGCCTCGGCGAAGGACTGCGTGGTCGGCTGGGCAAGCACGGTGATATCGCCGTTGTTCCACAGCACATTGTCGCCATCACCGAGTTCGAAGCCGGTTGCGGCTGCTGCTCCAAAGGAAAACGCTTTGCCGGTTGCGTCACCGAAGTTATCGCCATCGGCGGCCACGGCAAAAACCGCTTCCGCGGTGGCCGTCACGTTCACCAGGCCAGTGTTGGTCACGTCGTCCCTGGCGTCACCGAGCCGCATACCCCAGGCCGTGGCCGTGGCACGACTATTGCCTGTCGCGTTGCCGGTACCGCCCAGGCCATTACCATTGGCCGCAGCATAGGAAGGGAAGCTGTCGGCTTCCGCAACCGTCACAACCTGGATCTCGAGCCCTTCGATCCGCATGCCGTCGACGTCGCGGCCGTCGAACGGTTGCCAAGAATACGTGACTACCGGCGGGTCCTCGCTGTCGTCCGTAGTGACGTTGACTTCGTAATACGTGGCGGCGGCTTCCGCATCTTCGCCTACCAGGCCCGGATCACGCGTGCAGCCGGTCGACTGGCAGGCCACGACCGTGCCTTCCGGATAGAGGGCCTGGTTGGCCGGGTCATCCAGGTCGGGCAGATCCTCGACCGCGGCAAACACCTGCCAGCCGGGCGTGATGATGGTTTCGACGCTGACTTCGAAAGGCTCGCTGCCGGCAGAATTCGTCGTACTGCAGGCCGTATCCGTGCAGTACAGGATCGTGCCGTCCGGGTACATCGCCTGGTTGTCCGGATCGCTGAGGTCCGGCAGGAAGGCCGACGGGGCAGGCGCCGGATCCGTCGTACCATCGTACTGCCAGCTGAACTCGTCCGTCTCGGCCGCAACCACGGCCTCGTGGTAGTTACCCTTGCGGTTCACGTCCGTGTTGGGCACACACTCGGCCCCACCGCCGGTGCAGTACACGATTGTGCCGAGCGGGTACTTCTCGCTATTGGGCTGGCCGGTCTCCGGATCATTCTCGTTGAAGTCCGGCAGTTCCAGCACGACCTCCGGGATCAGGTCCGAATCCGGCTCGACTTCCTCGCTGTTCTGGCCCTGCAGCCGGTAGACCCGGAACGCCGTTTCCAGCGCCTTCGCGGTCCGGGCCGTCGCCTTGACGTCCAGCGTATTCTCGTTGGTGATCGTGCTGGCATCGTCGCCGTCCACAATGCCGACCGCGGTCGCCTCTGCCGTACTGCGACCGACCGATGTGCTGGTATTACCAATCGAAATGGTCTGTCCGCTGGCGTATCCCAGCGCATAACCAGTGGCGTCGGCCTCGACCAGCACCAGGCCCGAGTTTGTGAGTTCGTCGTTGCCTTCGCCGGTACTCAGACCCGTCGCCGTGGCTTTGGCCACGGTGACCGCGCCAGTCTCAGCGTCGCCGACAAACACGCCTGACTCGGCATTGCCGACCGCATCGGCGACCACGGTCACATCGATGTCGATGGCACCCGTGTTGGTCAGAATGTCGTCGTCGTCACCACCGTCCATGCCGATCGCGCGCGCAGCCGCTTCGGACGTGCCGACCGCCGAGCTGCCACCGATCGATGTTTCGGATCCACCATCGGACTTGAGATTGGCCGTCACCGACAGGCTGATATCGCCAGCGTTCTCCAGCGTGTCACCGCCGGCATCGCCGGTAATACCGACCACTTCGGCATCACCGGTCAACACGGACGCGGCCGTCGAACCGCCGCCGAAGGTATAGGCGATGGATTCGGTACTCACGTCCGCCGTTGCCGTGATGTCGATCTGCGCCCCGGTGCGATTCGCAATCTCGTCGTCTCCGGCACCGCCGCGCAGGCCGCTGGCCTTGACGATGCCGCCGGATACCGTGTTGCCGGACGACGTACCAAAGGTCGCCTCCGACTCGCCGACAGAGTCCAGCTTCGCCAACGACTCGATCGAGATGTCGCCGGAGTTGTAGATACGGTCATCGCCCTGGCCACCGAGAATGCCATCCATCTCGCTCGTCGCTGCCAGTGAATTACCGGACTCACCGGTGCCGCCAAAGGTGTAACTGGAGCTATTCAGTGTCAGGGTCGACGTGGCATTCAGCGTCAGCTCGGCCGCACTGTCGATCTCGTCGTCCGCGTCGCCACCGTCAATGCCGGCGCCCCGGGTAATCGCGCCGGTTTCCGCATTCACGTCCGAGGTGCCGAATACCGTGTCGCTGTCGCCCCTGGACACGAGCGTCGATTGCGCCGTAATCGTGATTGCACCGGTTGCCACGATCCGGTCCTCGCCGGCGCCGCCGCTGACACCGCGGGCAACCGTCTCGGCCGCCAGTGTCGCGCCAGCGTCGCCCGTGCCGGCGAAGGACGTTGTCCCGCCGTTCTGTACCAGGTTCGAACGCGCCTCGATTTCCAGGCTGCCGTCTACGACGAATCGGTCGGCGCCTTCATCACCGCTCATGCCGGTTGCCACGGTATCGGCCGCCAGCGTCGCCGCGGCCTCACCCGTGCCGGCAAACGTGCTCGTCGTGCCATCCTGGTCCAGTGTCGACGTGGCATTCACGACCAGGCGACGCTCGCCTTGCGGTGCGCCGTCATGAATACGCTCACACCCGTCGCTAACGCCACTGCCGATATGCAGGCAGTCATCGCCAACCCCCCCGCTCATGCCAACGGCTGCAGTGCTCGCGGTCAGCTCCGCGCCATCTTCACCCGTGCCGGCGAACGTGTTCGACGTGCCTTCCTGTTCCAGCCTGGACTCAGCCTCCACTTCCAGTGTTCCGCCGGATTGCAGCTTGTCGTTACCCGTACCGCCGGACAGGCCGCCGCCCGCGGTCACCGCTCCGGACAGGCCGCCGCCCTCCGACGTGCCGAAAGCGGTGCTGGATCCTGCATTCGTGGTATTCAGCGCCGTCGCCAGTACCCGCAAGTCGCCTTCGTTCGAGATGTCGTCGTCAGCGTTTCCACCATCGACGCCAATCGCATCGGTCGCGGCAAAAGCCGACGACTGGGCATCGAAGGCGCCGGCGAATCCGGAGGAAGACGAACTCGCCTCCAGCGTCGCCATCCAGCGCGCCTCGCCTTCTCCCGGCCCGACCTGCAGGTTGCCCTTGTTCAGGATCCTGTCCCCGCCGTCGCCACCATCGATGCCGGCCAACCGCGTTTCGACTTCCGTACCGGCCCGGGCTGTAGCATCACCGGCTGCCGACGCGGAGGCGCCTTCGGCCAGGCTTCTCGATTCACCGTTGACGGCGATCGCGCCCTCGTTCGTGATCATATCGTCGCCCGCATCACCCGCGAGACCCGCCGCATCGATAAGAGTCAGCGTCTTTGCCGAGCCGTCCGCCAGGCCTGCGACGCTCACTGTCACGTTCTGCGCAACGACGTCGGCTTTGGCATCGACATCGATCACACCCGATGCCGTGTTCAGTATCGTGTCGTTGCCTTCTCCACCGGAGGCACCGCCGGCAGACGCGTTCGCCACGGAATCCGCCGAACCGATGGATGCGCCCACACCGGCCACAGAAATCGACCGGGTCGTGGTAATGGCCGTATTGGTAATTGTTACGGTGTTCGAATTGACCAGCGTGTCGACGCCATCGCCGCCTTCCAGTGCGCTGCCGCCAACCGTCGAAGTCGCACTGGCATCACTGACTGCCGCACCAACCCCGCTGACGGCAAGCGCCTGGCCGCGCGACTTTGCCGTCGCCGCCAGGTCGATCTCGCCTTTGTTGTCGACCAGGTCCTGACCTTCGCCACCGCGCAGACCGGATGTCGTTGCGGTCGCATTCGCATCCGCCTGCGCAATGCCACCACCCACCAGTGCGATGCTGATCGCCCGCGCCCGGGAGTCGGCCGTGACGGCGCCCGGGGCAACCGAACCGTCCCCGGCCGTCTCCACCGTGGTGATCGTACCGTCGTTGATCACATCATCATTGCCGGCGCCGCCACTCAGCCCGGCTGCGTCGGCAAAGGTCTCGGCATTCGAATTGGCCGCGGCAATCCCGCGCAGCGAGACCGCGACCGCGGTATCGACCGCCTTCGCCTGCGACTCGACACGGATATCGGCGTCGGCGGCGTTGGTCACAATATCCCTGGCGTCACCGCCGGCCAGACCAATGGCCTGCGAATCGGCCGTCGTGCCGGCTTCCAGCAATCCGGCAACCGCAATGCCGTCCAGTACCGCTGCGACGCTGACACCTTCACCGTCGGCCAGGCTCTTCGCGTACACGCTGCTCTCGTTGGTCACCGAATCTTCGCCGGCACCACCATCGAGACCGGTCGCGCGTCCGGTCGCTGTCGACGCGGCCGCCGCGCCGGCCATGCCGGTCAGCGTCGCCGCAGCGGAAACCGACAGGGTGTCCGCGTCGGCTACCGAAGTCACCTCCGCTGTGTTCACGAGGCTGTCGATCCCGTCGCCACCCGTGATACCGGCCGCCGTCGCATTCGCCTTGGTGCCGCCATCCCAGACAGAATCGAAGGCGCCGGCGACACCCGCGCCGGTCACCGACGCGGCAACAGCCGATGCATCGGCATCGGCAATACTCATTATGTCGCTGGCATTGCGGACATCATCGTCCCCGACACCACCGTCGATCGCACTGGCGTCGGCATTGGCCGTCGATGTCGTCGTCGATGCGGACACGCCGACGCCGGTCAGCGACACGCCGACCGACACCGCATCGGCATCCGCGATCGCGGTCACTGTGTTCTCGAAGGCCGGCTCCTCAGCCATCGTTGCCGGGCCATTTTCTTCCGCCTCATCTTCCTCTGGCTCCGACACATCGCCCGAGCGAATCAGGTCGCTACCCTCACCACCGGAGATACCGCTGGCCCGCGCACTCGCGGTCGTGCCGCCATCCCAGACGCTGTCGGCCGCCACACCGACGCCGACGCCGGTCACGGTCAGGCTCACCGCCGTCGCGCTTGCGTTCGCCTCGCCTTGCAGGTTGCTGGCATTGCGAATCTCGTCGTTGCCGAGACCGCCATCGATTGCATGCCCGTCGGCGTCAGCCGTCGCCGTTGTCGTGGCGATCGATACACCGGCGCCGGTAATCGCCGCCGTGGTCGCGACGGTCGTCGAGTTCGCCGTCGCGTTGACTGTGTTCGGGATTGCCGGCTCGTCAGCCGTAGGCGCCGGGTTCTCCGGCTCGGCCGGGAATTCACCCGATGTGATCGTGTCGTTGCCGGTGCCGCCGCTGATTGCCCGCGCATCGGCCCGCGTCACGGTACCGCCATCCCAGACCGCATCCGCACCGCCGGCCACGCCGACGCCGGTCAGCGCCAGGTTAGCCGCCACGGCCACCGCATCCGCGCTGGCATCGAGATCGCCGGTGCTGTTGATTCGGTCGGCGTCATCGCCGCCTTCGATCGCGTTCGCCGCGGCATCGCCCGTCGCCGTGGAGACGGCCGCGGCGACCCCGCCCGTGGTGTAGGCAACCGACAAGGTCGGCGCGACGGTAGTTGCGTTCGTCGTAATCGCCGCGCTGTTATCGATCTCGTCGACACCGCTGCCGGCATCGATACCGGAACTGCGGGCCACTGCCGTAGTGCCGCCATCCCAGGCATTGTTGCCAGCTACCGCTACACCGTAGGTGGCGCCTGCGACACTGATCGTGTTCGCGTTGGCAACCGACGTGACGTCGATGGTGTTGCTCGTCTCCGCATCGTCGTCACCGGCGCCGAGGTCGATCGCAGTCGAGTCCGCGGTCGCGTTTGCGGCCGTGATCGCGCCACCGACACCGCCGGCAGTCACTGACGCGCTGATCCCGGTCGCGGTAGCCACCGAATCGGTCGTCACGGCACCGGTACTGGTCACATCATCGTCGCCGGCACCGACCTCGATACTGGTGGCGTCCGCAACGGCGGTCGTGCCGCCATCCCAGACATTGTTCCCGGCAACCGCGACGCCGAAACCGGCAAAAGACACCGCTGCCGAAGCCGCTATCGCCGTGGAATCGGCAGTCAGGTTCGCATCGCTGGTCACGACATCGTCGTACTCGCCTTCACCGGCATCCAGACCGACGGCATCGGCTTCGGCGGTCGACGTCGCGACCGCGCCGGCCACGCCACCGACCGTGACTGCTACCGATGCCGACGCGGCTTCCGCCAGCGTGCTCGCACTGACGTCGATGTCTTCGGTCGCACCCGCCGCCGTCTGGATCACGATGTCGTCTGCACCCAGGCCGGTCTCGACGGCACGCGCGCGTGTAGCGGCGCTGGTGCCACCATCCCAGATCGCGTCCGCAGCAATCGCCACGCCGGCCGGCGTAACCGCAGCGGTCGCGGTATTCGCAAGGCCCTTGGAAGCGGCGGTGATGTTGCCACTGCTGGTGACACTGTCCTCGTCGTCACCCTGGCTCACATCGATGCCGCTGGCATTGGCCTCGGCCGTCGACGTATTGATGGAGCCCGCAACACCGGCCACGGTCACGCTGACCGCGGCGGAAGCCGCGATCGCATCCGCGTCCGCGTTGATCGAACCTTCGTTGTCGACCGTGTCGCCGCCCGACCCGCCATCGATACCGCGCGCCCGCGCGTCACCAGTCGTGCCGCCGTCCCAGACCGCACCACCGCTGGTGCCGGATACGCCGAATTTGGTCACCGCGACAGCAGCCGCGGTCGCCAGCGCATCGGCCTCTGCATCGAGCGTGCCGGTGTTGGTAATTGTGTCGACATAGTCACCGGCACCGGCATCGATCGCGGTTGCATCAGCCGTCCCGGTGGAACTCGCGCTTGCCCCGGACGCACCTTCGATCGCGACCGAAACCGCCAGCTCGGCGACCTTCGAATCCGCATGGACATCCACCAACCCGCTGTTGGTGATCTCGTCACCGCCTTCGCCAACGGCAATACCGGTGCTCTTCGTATTGGCCTCCGTGCCGCCGTCCCAGACTTCCCCGCCGGCGACGCCGACACCCGCTGTGGTTACCGACACGGCTGCGGCGATCGACAGGGCATCGGACTCGACTACCAGGTCGCCGGTATTCGTCACGGTGTCGACGGCATTGCCGTCACCGGCATTAATACCGATGGCCGTCGCGTCGCCGGTCGCCGTGGCTGTTGCTCCGGCCACCCCGGACACGGCGACACCGACTGCGGCCTCCGCCGACTTCGCGTCGGCGGTAATCGTCATGTCACCGTCATTGGTAACGTCGTCGCTGCCCTCACCGACGGCAATACCCTGGGCGTCGGCGGTTGCCGTCGTGCCACCATCCCAGGTCGCGCCGCCGGCCACGGCCACACCCGCCGTGGTAACACTGACCGCTGCCGTCGCCGCAATGGCGTCCGCATCGGCAACCAGGGTGCCACTGTTGAATACTTCATCATCAGCATCACCGCTACCGGCATCGATCGCGACAGCGTCGGCTTCACCGGTGGACGTGGCGATTGCACCAGCCACGCCCTGCACCGCGACGGCGGTCGACAGCTCTGCGACGCGCGCAGTCGACAATGCGTCGACGTCGCCGGTGTTGTTGATTACGTCGGCACCACCGCCCGTTTCGATACCACGGGATTTCGCATCCGAACCGGTGCCACCATCCCAGACCGCGCCTGCCGCGAGCGCCACGCCCTGGTTCGTCACCGCGACGGTCGCGGTCGCCGCATTCGATTCAGCATCGGCGACCAGCCTGCCGCTGTTGGTCACCGTATCGACCGCATCGTTGTCTTCATCGCCCGCGTGGATTGCAGTTGCTTCCGCATCACCGCTGGAAGTTGCACTGGCGCCGGCCACGCCCTGCACCGAGACACCGACCGCGGCTTCCGCAGCGATCGCGTCACTGGTCGCGGTGATGCCATTGGTGTTGGTAATCACGTCGGCACCATCGCCAACGTCGATACCTCGTGCCGTAGCCTCAGAGCCCGTGCCGCCGTCCCAGACGGCGCCGGTCGCAATCGACAAGCCCTGGTTCGTTACAGAGATCGATGAAGCGGCTGCAATCGACAGAGCATCGGCCGTCAATTCACCACTGTTGGTGACGGTATCGACATCGTCACCCCCGCTGGCGTCAATTGCGACCGCATCAGCTTTGCCGGACGAAGTTGCGGACGCACCCGCGACACCCTTCATGCTGACCGCGATGCTCGCCGACAGCGTTTCTGCATCCGCCGACGCGCCGATCTCACCTTCGTTGGTGAGAGTTTCGCCACCTTCACCGAGGTCGATACCGCGGGCGGTCGCCGTTGCGCCGGTACCGCCATCCCACACGGAATCGAAGGACAGCGCGACACCGCCATTGGTCACACTCACGGAAGCCGCAGCCGCGCGCGCGGTCGAGTCTGCGGACAGTTGTCCCGAATTGAACACGTCATCCGTGCTGGCGCCGGCCCCGGCATCGATCGCGGTCGCCGTGGAATCCGCGGTTGCTGTAGACGTTGCCACGCCGACGCCCTTGGCGGCCACGGCCACACCGACCGAACCGGCATTCGCAGTCGCATCGGCATTGATCTCGCCGGTATTGTCGATGTCATCGACGCCGTCGGCGGCTACAGTCTCTTTCGTAAAGCTGGTGTCGTTGGTACCGATCGACAGGCGTGTATTGCGCGTCCGATCCCCACCGTCACCGGCAATACCGGTCGCCTCGGCTTCGGCCTTGGTACCACCGTCCCACACGGCATCCGCTGCCGCGGCGACACCCTGGTTCACGACCGCAACGTTGGCCGAGACTGCGTTCGCGTCTGCAGTGGCATTCAACAGGCCGCTGTTATCGAGCGTATCGTCACCGTCGCCACCACGGATCGCGTTAGTCTTCGCTTCGGCAGTGGACGTCGACACCGCGGCCGCGATTCCGGTCTTGTTCTCCTGGCCGAGGTCAACGGCGACGCTCAGCGACGGCGCCAGCGCGAAGGCGCTCGCATCGATCTGCCCGGTGTTCGTGACCTCGTCGTTACCGGCCGCCGCCTGATACTCGTCCGTATAGCGCACGTACGCGACGTCCGAATTGGCCTTCGCGTCGACCATTGTCGTCTTCTGTGCGCCGCTATCTGCGTCGATGCCTGTCGCGGCTGCTTCCGCCTTGGTGCCGCCGTCCCACACGGAGTTGGCCGCAATGGCGAGACCCTTGCCGGCCACCGCGACATTCGCGAGGATCGCCTCGGCATCGGCCGCAGCGGTGAGATGGCCGCTGTTGTCGACACTGTCGCCGAGGTTACCGGCTTCGATCGCGCTGGCAGTCGCCTCAGCCGAAGTGCGGCCGATCGACAGAGCGACGCCCTCACCGGTAATGCCGGCGGCAACCTCCGGCGCCAGCGCGGAACTGGTTGCCGTTACGTCACCGCTGTTGATGATTTCATCGATGCCGTCACCGGCCAGCGTGTCCTCTATCTTGGTGTAATTCGCTTCGACGCCGATGTCATCAAAGTTGATCGCGCCGCTGACCAACGTCGAGTCCTGGGACTGACCGGCGCTGTCGATGCCGACCGCACTGGCCTCGGCCTTGTTGCCACCGTCCATCAGGCCGATGTTCGTGGTCGCATTACCGTCGGTCGTGACGGCAACGCTCAGAGTCGCGGCGATCGAATCGGAGTCAGCCGTCAGGGTGCCACTGTTGTCGATGAAGTCGGCGCCGCCGCCGGCTTCGATTGCTTTCGAGTCGCTCTTCGCGCTGACGTTGACGGTGCTGCTGGCCGAGCCTTCGATCGCAATGGCCACGCCCGCGGCGCCGGCCGTCGAGGTCGCCTCGGCATCCACGCCGCCGCGGTTCGTAATCTCATCGTCGCCAGTCTGGGTGAACTTCTCGTTCGCATAGCTGCCGGCCAAGCCGTCGCGCGTGATCGACAGGTTGATGTCGGTCTGCCGGTTCTCGCCGCTGTCACCGGCAATGCCGACCGCGGTTGACTCCGCGGTTGCGCCGGCCTCGACCTCGGCCTTGCCCTTGGAGTTCTCGTCAGCATTCTTGTTGACTGCGACCGCAAGCGCGCCGCTGATCGCATCGGCACTGGCCGTCAGCTGACCCTCGGTGTCGATGAAGTCGTCTCCGCCGCCGACATCGACCGCGACCGCGCGCGATACGGACTTCGCTTTGGCATCAGCCTTCGCGGGTCCGTCCAGGTCAACCGCGCCCGCGCCGGCGCCAGCGCCGGATAAAGTGAGCGCCGTCGCGGAGACGGCACCCGCATTGTTCACAGTGTCATTCGCAGCGTTCGCAGATTCTTCGTTGCTGTACGCCGTGATAATCCCGTCGGGTCCAATGCTCACATCGGTGGTTGACAACGCTGATTCGCGCCCGTCGTCCGTGGCGATGCCGGTCGCGTTCGCCTGCGCGTCGGACTTGCTCTCGGCCTTGGACTGCACCGCTTCGCCGGACGGCTGCGTGAAACTGATGGACACTGCACCGGCAGTCGCGTCCGCGGTCGCGGCTAGTGTGCCGCTGTTTGTGACGTCGTCGGCGCCGCCCCCAGTGAGCACGCCACCGGCCTCGGCCTTCGACTTCGCGTTGGTCTCCGATGAGGCTGTGCCCTCGGTATTGACCTTGACGTCGGCCGCACCGGCCAGCGTCAGCGCGGTGGCGCTGGCGGTCAAGTCACCGCTGTTGGTCACGTCATCGTCGCCGGCCGCGGATGTGAACTCGCGGTCGACGTCTACGACCAGACCTGCCGCACTGATGTCCACAACTACGCTGTCGGTCTGTCGGCCAGCGTCGCCCTCGCTGTCGATGCCGCTGGATCGCGCGGTTGCCTCCGCATTCGCCTGGCTATTCGCGCTGGCAAAACGTTCCTTGATCTTGTCGAACAGGGTCGGCTTCTGCCCGGTTTCATCGGTAGGCTGCGCGACGCCGACGGTGACACCGAGCGCGGTAGCCGTCGCCGTCGACGAACTGCCCACGAGGGCCTGGTTGTCGATCGTGTCGCCGCCACCGCCAGTCAGGACACCGCTGGAGGTCGCATTGGCCTTCGAGTTGGCCTCGGCATCGATCGAACCGTCAGCATTGATCGCGATACCGAGACTGACCGCGCCACTCTCCGCATAGGCCGTGGCCGTGACTGCACCGGTATTCGTGACCGTATCCGTTGCCCCGAGTGACTCCTTATCCTGCGACCACTGGAAGTTCAGGCCGCTGCCGCTAATCTCCAGGCCGGCGGCGGTGCTGTTCAGGTGATCCTTGCCCTCGGCATCGATGCCGATTGCGTTTGCGGTTGCGGTCGCGCTCGCATCGGTCTTGACGTTGGTCTTGTCTTTCTTGTTCTCGCCGTCGCCACCGGGCGTCTCGCCAGCCGGTGGTTTGCTCGCCGACAGGCCAAAGCTCACCGAGTCGGCATCCGCGTCGGCGCCGACCAGCAACACGCCACTGTTCGTAATCGTGTCACCGCCGGCACCAGTGGCCACACCGACGGCCTCGGCCTCGGCGACGGCCTTGGCTTCGGAGTTGACCGAGCCGACCGCGTCGATCTGGATGCTGGCGTCGACCGAGTCGGCTCCGGCACGGGCGTTCACGGTGACGCCGAACTCGTTCGTCACCGTATCGGTTCCGGCAGCTTTTGCCTTGTCACGCGACAGGCCAAATTCGAGGCCGTCGACACCGAGGCTCAGCGAACCGGTCGTTGTTTCATTCTCGCCCGGACCATCCGCGTCGATACCCGACGCCCGCGCTTTGGCCGTTGCGTTGTTCTCGGTCTTCGATGTGATCTTGTCGGGGCTGGCCGGCGTCGGCGGATCGTCCTGGCCACCGCCGTTCTGTCCACCGCTGTCGTCCACCGGCTGGCCGACTGCCACACCAACGCTGACCGCCGTCGCATTGGCGTTCGATTCCGTAGTGAGCAGGCCGAGATTCGTGATGATGTCGTTGCCGAAGCCGGTCGAGATCGCGCCCGCATAGGAATCGGCCTCGGCGTTCGCCTTGGCTTCGGCCGAGCCCGCGCTGGCGATGGTCACGCCAACTGCGCCGGAACCGGCGGTCGCCGTGCCGAAGGCCTGCAACGCGAAGTCGTTGGAGACCGTGTCATTGCCCTCCAGGTACTCGACGACCTTCTGGTAATCGATCACCAGCGCATTGTCGTCGATGCCAGCAGAAAAACTGGTGGTCTCGGAACGGGCATCGCCGTCAGCCGTGATGCCGGTTGCTTCGGCCTTGGCCTTGGCCGTGGCATCGGTGCTGCTCTTGCTTTCCTTGTCCTTGGACGGCGTCGGCGGTTTTGGCGCGCCGTTGTCGTTACCGTTGCTGCCGCCGCCGCCCGTCTGGCCGTTCTCATCCTTCGCGCCGATCTCGACAGCAACCGCGACCGACCCCGAAGTTGCAGTCGCCGTGGTCAGCAGCTCGCCGTTGTTGTCGATCGTGTCGCTGCCGCCGCCACCGTTCACGCCGGAGCCGGTCGCTTCGGATTCGGCGGTGGCTTTGGTTTCGACACTGCCGTCGACCTGCACACTGACAGAGCCGGATCCGGCGCCGCTGGTTGCAGTGGCGTTGCCAGTCAAAAAGCCGTTGTTCGTAATGGTGTCGTCGCCACTCGGCGACGACACGGTCTTGTCGTATGTGACCTGCAGCCCGTTCAGGCCAAACGCGGAACTGTCCTTGTTCTCGTTTTCGAGTTCGGCTTCATCACCGTGAATGCCGGTGACCTCGGCCTTCGACGTCGCCTTTGCTTCAGTCGTAATGTTTGCGTCCTTGTCAGGTTTTGGCAGCGTATCGCCCGGGGCGGTAAGCCCCACTGCCAGCGCGCCGCTGGTCGCGGTTGTCGTCGTGCCGTAGGCAATGTTGTTCGTGATGGTGTCATTTCCGCCACCGCCCTGAATGCCGGTGCCGGTCGCTTCAGAGGCCGAGGTGGACTTGAATTCCGCAGACTCGCGCACTGTCGCGTTCAATTCGCCGGTCGCGTTACCGGTCGTCGCGAAGCCATTGGTCGTCAGGATGCCGTCGTTCTCGAGCGTGTCGTTGCCGTCGCCGAGGTCCACGCCGAGCATTTCGGTCTTGGTCGTGATCGATACGTCGACTTCTTTGTCGTCGCCGAGCGGGTCGATCTGCTGGAACTCCAGTATGGCCCCGTCGGCATAACCGCCGGTCGACGCGCCGAGCGCGTTAATGATCGAGTCGTTGTCAACGGTGTCATTGCCGTCGCCGGCCTTGATTGCAGTGCTTGTCGCGTTCGCCTCGGTCTCGTCAGGCTCCTGGGTCAACAGTGCGGTCGCAGTCGCATTCGAGTCCACGCCCAGCGTGCTGGTAATCGAGTCATCGCCATCCTTGGCATCAATACCGGTCGCGGCGGCGCTGACCTTTTCGCCGGTGTCGGTAATGACGGTGGCAACAGCCGAGAGTGGCAGGCCTGGCTCAATAACATCGGCAGCATCCGTGCCCGTGAGACCGGTATCGGTTTCTTCCTGGTCCGCGCGGACCGACAACGGCAGGTTCGAGACGAGGCAAAGGCTGAGGATGGACGCAGGTAGAGACCCGGCAACGATCCTTGTCATTGTGACCCCCTTAATTTGTCACACGGTGAGACGGAGGACTTTGCGCCGGTGGCAGAATTCGCTTAGGGAAAGAGCGATAAATGCGTGCGGCTAATAATGGTTTTGTCCTCGGGGAACAACGTAGGGTCGAGACAGAGACCTCTCAATAGGTACGAACCGTAATTGTCCCGGATGAAGGAATAGGGAGATAATTGGGGGGGTTTTTAGATAAATAGCCCCTCCCAATGCCAACGCACTGATACTGTTCATCTACCGGCTACAGCGCGCAGCCAGCGCGCCAGGCCGGTCCGCAATACAGAAAATACGTTCCTCTTACATAAGAACAGCCAGAGGCACACACCATGATTCTGCTAACCGGCGCCACCGGCAACACCGGCGGCGAAGCCGCCAAACACCTGGCTGCGGCTAAAGCTCCATTTCGCGTTCTGATCCGTAATCCCGACAAGGCCGGACCGCTGGAAGAGCTGGGCGCGGAGATTGCGATCGGCGATTTCGGCGATGCCGAGGCTCTGCGCCAGGCGCTCGCTGGTGTCGACAAGGCCTACCTGGTTACGCCGAACGAGGAAGATCAGCCACAGTGGGAGCGCCAGTTCATCGAGCTGGCACAGGAGGCCGGCGTGAAACACATTGTCTATCTGTCGTCGATGGAGTCCGTGCCGGGCGCCACGACGCAGGTCACGCAGGCGCACGTGGCTGCGGAACAGCAGCTCCGGGATTCCGGCTTGACCTGGACCATGATTCGGCCGACATTTTTCAACCAGCTGTTGCTGAGCACGGCGCGCGGCGTCAAGGCGAAAGATGCCATCGTGTTTCCGCTCGGGAGTGGCCGGCTGGTCACGACCGACGTGCGCGATATCGGTGAGGTCATTGCCAAAGTGCTGACCGAGCCGGGCCACGAAAACCAGAGCTACGACATCACCGGGCCCGATCTGGTGACCATGACCGAGGTCGCCGAGAAGTTCTCGAAAGTGCTCGGCCGCCAGATCGACTACGTCGATCAGCCGATCGAGGAATTCGCCGGCATCCTGCGCATGATCGGCATGAAGGACTGGCGCGTCGACGCGGTTTGCGAAGAACTGGCCATGATCGCCGCCGGTTCACTCGAGCATCGGACGGACACAATCGAGAAACTGCTGGGGCGCCCGCCGATCTCGCTTGACCAGTTCATCTCGGACTACAAGGCCGCCTTCGAGTAACGGAGCAGCTGGCGGTGACCGTCTACGCCATCGCACAGGGCCGGATCACGGATCGGGAACAGTTCCAGCGCTACCTGGAAAAATCCGGTCCATCGCTGGCCGCCTATGACGGCCGGGTGCTGGCGGTCGATGAGCAGACGGCCACGATTGAGGGCGAGGCGGACTATCCGCGCACGGTCATCGTGGCCTTTGAGTCCGCCGATCAGTTTCACCGCTGGTACAACTCGCCGGCGTACCAGGCCGCGAAGGCCGAACGCGAGCATGCCAGTGTCGGGCGTTTCATCCTGGTGCACGGCATTTGAGCAATAACCGAACGGACTTCGCGCATCCGCGCGACAGCTATATCGACCTGTTGCGCGACTTCTATGCCGGTATCAATGGTGCCGACGCCGCTGAACCCGTGCGCGAAGCCGCTGGCGACAACTGGTGCTGTCACACCGAGGTATCGCGGGGCGCGGTCCTGGAAAAGGCCGGTACGGTGTTGCTGCACATCGTCGACGGCAAGATCTATAACAGTCCCGGCAGCATCAAGCAGTTTGAGACCCTGGCCTATCCGGCGAATCCGCGGGTACCGGGTTTCGTATTCCTGATGAACTTGAACGATACCGAGGCCGGGGGCCGATCGATCGTCTTGTTTACCGACATCATCCTGCAGACGGGTGAACGCAACACGACCGCAACGAACATTTTCCAGCGGGCCGTGCAGGCTGTTTACGAACGGCATCATCGGGATTTCGCGGACCGCTTCAAGACCCAACCCGGTAGCATCATGGCCGGCATCTCCGCAGAGTGCGGTGTGATGGACTTTTTCCAGGAAACGGACGCCGAACCCTTTGTCGATGAATTGCTGCGGGCGGTACTGCCGGCGTATCGCGAAATCCTGGATACGACCGCCCAGGAACCGGCGACTACCGACGACATCAACGCGATGTATGAGCACCGCGCCCGCCTGGTCGAGTGGCTGACACTGGACGATATCGGCATCCAGTTCGCCCGCGCCAGCGGCATGCCGCTGGCCGAAATCGAAGCCTACGGGTATCCGCCGGTAGTCCGCTATTGAGCCATCTCTTCGGAAACTACGTACGCCAGGCGGTCCTTTCCCGCAGACCCGTTGGCGGCGAACAGGCGTAGACTAATCTAATGTGTGGGGGAGCAGCATGAAGCAGATTGCACTTTATGGCAAAGGCAGCATCGGCAAGAGCACCATTGCCACGCATCTGTCTTACGCCATCGCCGACGGGGGGCAACGAGTCTTTCAAATGGGCTGTGACCCGATGTCGGACAGCACCCACAACCTGCTCACCGAGTACCCCAAACCAATCCTCGACGTCCTGGCGGCAAAAGACTTCGAATACGAGGACATCGAGGTTGCCGACATCGTCCTCCAGTCACCCTTGCAATTCGAGCACGATGGGTCGGTGTTCTGCGCCGAAGCCGGCGGGCCGGAACCGGGAATTGGCTGCGGCGGCAAGGGCGTGACGGAGGCGATCAACACGCTAAAGCGGCTCGAGGTATTCGATGAGCTCGGGCCCGATCTCGTCATCTACGACATCCTCGGCGATGTCGTGTGCGGCGGATTCTCGCAGCCGATTCGCGACGGCTTTGCCGAGACTACCTACATTGTCACCAGCGGCGAGCTTGAAGCGCTTTACCAAGCTGCAAACGTGATGGGCGCAGTGAACCGTTTCGCGCAACGCGCGGGTTCCAAACTGGGCGGACTGATCGTGAACCTGCGCGGCATGGATAGAGAGGAAGAGATCATTAACGACTTCGCCGCCAAGACCGGCACCCAGGTACTCGCAATGATTCCATTTAGCCAGCTGGTCAAGGAATGCGGTGGCCAGGGCAAAACGGTATTTGAGGACCACCCCGACTCCATCGAAGCGGGGCAGTATCGCCGGCTGGCCGAGCTGGTGATGGCCGGCGATTACGAGCCCACCACGCCGCAGCCGATGAGCTTCGAGGAGCTGTACGAGTGGTGGTGCCCCTACGTGAACTGAGGCAAGGCAAAGGCTTATGCGACAAATAGCGGTCTATGGCAAAGGTGGCATCGGCAAGTCGATGATCTCGTCGCATATCAGTTTTGCCTTTGCCAGCAACGGGCTGCGAGTCCTGCACCTGGGCTGCGACCCGAAGCATGACAGCACGCGGCTGCTGCTCGGGGGGCAAATGCCCCACGCGATCCTGGACGTGCTGCGGGAGGTTGGTTTTATGACGCAGCGGGTGAAGTTAGATGACGTCATCTACTCCAGCCCGCTGAATGACAGCGTGCCCGGTATGCTGTTCGGCGCCGAGAGCGGCGGACCGGTACCGGGTTCGGGTTGCGCCGGCAAGGGGGTCACGGAGGCCATCCACACGCTCAGCCAATTACATGTCGCGGACGAGCTGGAGCTGGACGCGATGTTGTACGACGTGCTGGGCGATGTGGTCTGCGGCGGATTCACGATGCCGCTCAAGCGTGGTTACGCGAAGGAAGTTTACATTGTGACCAGCGGTGAGCTGCCGGCAATGTTTGCCGCCTGCAACATTTCCAAGGCGGTGGCACGATTTGCGCAGCGCTCCGGGGTGCGTTTGGGCGGTATCGTCGGCAACCTGCGCAACATGGCGAATGAACGCGAAATCCTGAACCGTTTCGCCCAGCAGCTCGGCACGCAGATTGTCGGTTTCGTGCCCTATAGCGAAAAGATCAAGGCGGCTTCCGGCAGGGGGGAGACCCTGTTTCAGTATGCGCCGGATTCGCCCGAGTGCGATGCGATGCGACAGCTGGCAGACAATATCTACAACAACGAATCCATGGACGTCCCGGAACCCATGACCTTCGATGAACTCCATCACTGGTGGCAGGCGAACAAGGCGGCGTAGGAGAACACAAATGCCGATCAAGAACTACGAGCATGGCTGCTCCACGACCCAGGCGCTGGCGACGTTGGGCAAGGTGGAAGGTGTGATCCCGCTGGTGCACGGCCCGCAGACCTGCGTGTTCGAGAACCAGATGTCCACGCTGTACTGCCGTCCGGCGAAGCTGATTACCGCAGGTACCTTGCTGAGCAAGAGCGAAGTGATTTTCGGCGGCGACGAGAGCCTGAAGGAGCAGATTCGCAACGTCTACGAGAAGCACCACCCGAAGGTAATCGTGATCATCAATACCTGCATTCCACAGCTCAATGGTGACGATGTCCACGGCGTGAGCGTGGAGATGGAGCGTGAGCTGCCAGGCTTGCGGATTCGTTCGATCAACACGGGTTTCGTTTACACGGACGCGATGCTGCGTGGCTCGGACGCGTCCTGGCTCGCTATCCTGCAGACGCTGGACAAAACCGAGCACGACCCGGGCGCCATCGGCATCGTCGGTCGTTCCGGCCAGGACGCCGACAACATGGGCGCAATCGGCACAATGCTGCGAAAGGCGGGCCTGACGACGTACCTGTTCCCCGAGAGCCACATCGACGAGATGGCCAAGATCACCCGCGCTGAAAACGTCTACCCGATCCACCTGGGCTCGTACGAGAGCTGCAAGTATCTGACCAAGGAATTCGAGCAGGACGTGGAATTCATCGAGATTCCGGTGGGCGTCGACGGCACCACGAATTTCTTCCGGCGCGTTGCCGACAAGGAAGGGTGCCAGGCCCTGCACGATCTGGTGGACGAGGAGGAAAAGCGAGCTCGCGTGGAACTCGAAAAACTGAGGAAGAAGTTTGCCGAAGACCCGGTACGCATGCTGCTGGTCTCCGGCCCCGCCAACGAAATGTCCATGGGCAAGATCGTTGCCGAATTCGGCGCCGAGGTATTCGTGGTGCCGTCCATGAAAGACAAGTTCTACAAGCAGGAACGCGCCATCATGGAAGAGCGCTATGGCGTCAACTTTATCGACGAGGATTTCGGTTCGCTGGACGAGCTGATCGAGGAAATTCAGCCGACCGTGATCGCCAACGAGATGCAGGCGCAGCCGGAATCTTCGGCGCGACTAATTCCGTCGTTCTGCATCTTCTTCCACCTGGCCGATTATGGCTATGACTGGGCGCTGAATTTCGGCAAGAACTTCAACAATATGACGAGTCCGTCGATCTGGAAACACTGGCGCGAACTGAACCATCGGTACGCCGCGCATTGATATGAACGACAGCCAACCACAATTCAAGCGCCAGGAGCTGCACACGCCGTCGTCCTTCGAGGGCGTGGTGTGGGCGCTGGCCGGTATCGAAGACGCGCGCACGATCATTCATTCCGCGCCGGGCTATTACTTCAACGTCCACAACAACATGTTGCTGAACGACTGGCCAGCGGAACTCTATACCTCCCACCTGAAGCTCTCTTCCGTCATGAAGGGGGGCGAGGAACAGCTCGCCGACGTGATCGATGCGATCACGGAGCAGCGGCCCGCCGCGCTGTTCGTGGTGACCGCCCCGGTGACCGAGACCAGCCAGGACGATGCAGAGGGCGTGTGCGCGCGTATCGGCTACCCGAACACCGTGGTAGTGCGGCCGGCTATCGGCCAGTCCTGTAATGAGGGCAAGGAAACAGCCTTCCAGGCACTGGTCGACATGATGGACGGCGATGCCGAAAAACAGCCGCGCTCGGTAAACCTGATCGGCCCGGCGCTGTGCATGTTCAACTGGCGGGCGGATGTCTACGAGCTGCAACGCATGCTGAATGACATTGGTGTACACGTGAATGCGGTGCTGTCGGGAGGCGCGACCTTCGAGGAGATTCGGAACGCACCCGCAGCCGAGCTGAATATCTGCATGTACCCCTACGATTGCGGGCAGGAAACCGCGGCCGTGATGCAGGAAAAATTCGGTATCCCCTACATGGCCGACATCGTGCCTATCGGGTTCGACAACTCGCTGCGCTGGCTCGAGCAGATCGCGGGACACTTCGATTTGGACATCCGGGATCATCTGGCTCGGTGTGTAAAAAACGCCACGCACTTCATTCGCTCTAACATGATATTCGGGAGTACCTTCGAGCTCAGCACGGCGCTGTCCTTCGAAAATCACAATACCTACGCGCTCGGGATTGCCGAGTGCTTCAAGAAGGAAGTGGGAATTCGCGTACCGCTGGTGTCGTTGAGCAACACCGATGCTGCGGAACGCGTGGCGGCGAGCTGCGACGAAGTACTGGTGTCGCCCACATTAGACCTGAAGAAAGAAAAAATCGTGAATTCCGGGCCAAACCTGATATTCGGCAATTTCTACGACCAGAAAATGTCCGCGGAGGAAGGTTTCCAGAATTTCGTCGTCGCCGATATCCCCACCGCCGGCTATGTCTCATCGGAAGTCGGTCCCTTCATGGGGCTGATGGGCGCCAAGCACCTGGTCCAGACCGCAGTCAATAGCACCGTCACGAAGTTGTTGATAGAGACCAAGGGCGATGTCGCCGGTGAGGTCTCGGCAGGCGGGGTGGACTGGGACGTGGCGGCGGAACAGGCCCTGCATCAGGTCTCCCACGCGGTGCCCCACTTCGTGCGTACGTTTGCGGTAAAGAAAATTCACGAGGCGTCGCAGAAGCTCGCGCGCGAGCGCGGCACCCACGTAACGGTAGATGTCGTCCGCGACGCGGCGGAGTCCTTCACCCCGGCGCGGTTCCATGCGAAATTCGCGGCGATCTTCGACGCAGCCGAGCTGGATGGCGGGAGCTAACGGCTGCGGGTGAGTCTCCCCAGGCCGATCGCGCATAACAAACCGACGTCCATCTCAATTGCGCATCTCCTGCAACAGCGTCAGGCGGAGAAGCGTATCGCGTGGGTCTGTGATCGCTCGGATTCAACACACGCGATTCAATTTGCGTACGGAGGCACGGATCATTGAAACCACAATTTGAAATGGAATGGCCGGATTTCGAGACCACGATAAGCGCCTCTTTGGTGGAGGATGAGAATCCCGAAGTCTGCAAAGCCTTCGTGGATCTGCTCCCCTTCACCACCGTGTTTGCTGCCTCGATGAGCGCTGGGCATATGTTCAAGGTACCAATTCCCAGCATGTTGCCCGATGCGGATCTCGACAACCTGGTGCCGCTACCAGATGAACCGGAGGGCAGCATCTTTTCGCTCGGTTACGGCAGTCTTCTCATCAAGTACGGCACGGTGGTCGAGCCGTTCAGGCTGCCGCGGCTTGCAACGATCGACGCTGCCGAGCTGGCGCGTTTCCAGGTCATCGCCACCAAGCTGACCGACGCGTACTTCTTCTCAAAAGCTATCAACCAGGTGACGTTTCGGATGAAGCCCTGAAGTCGGCCGAAGGAGTTTGAAATGGCAGCCGCGAACAACTGGCAGGAAATCAAGGCAGAACTGGAAGCAGAAACCCAGCGCATCTTTCTGGAGTGCCCGGACGAAATCAAGCGCTTCCATTACGGCATCATCAGCCACTCCGATGCCGGCAAATATGCGAAGGGACAGTACTTCGGGCACTGGACCCACGTGTATGCCGAGTATTACTCGTACGCCGGGGCGGAATTGAGCGGCATTATCAGTTGGGCATCAGATCCCGATTTCACTCTGCCACAAATACAGAAAATCTTTATGGCCCTGTCTATCGGTGCGTTCGGCCTGGGCGAGTACGGCGGCCAGAAGACGCTAGGGCGATTCGCACAGGCGATCGCGGCTCTTTTTGAAACCGATGTCACCAGGGAACAGATGGTGCTCGTGTTGAAAGCCTATCAGGCCCTGGTCAGCCGCTTGTATTGGTGGGTGCACTGGTATTTCCCCTGGGGGATCGGGCCGGTGCTCTGTCGCCGACTGGAACCGGAGGACATCAAGGAAATCGCCCGCTTGAGCGAGACTCCCTGATTCAAAGGAGACTCCCGGTTCATCAGGGTCAAGGGCGTGCACCGACGAATCTCGACATTGGCTATCGCCGCAACGATTCTCCTGGTCGCCTGCACGACTGGCGTTTCGCGTGCCGCGGATGGGCCGGAGACCGGCGTCGGCATCGACCTGCTGACAGCCACGCCCGAGGCGTTTTGCACGACAGCCCAACGCATTGTCAGCAACACGAAAATCGTTGGTCAGGTCACGGTTCACGCCGACGTCGATGACTTCGTCAGGTCCAAGACCGGCATCCGGCCACTGAGCCTGCATGGATTTGTCTGGACTGATCAACGCGGCCGTGCGGTGGCGCTTTCCTGCAAGCTCAAAAGCGCCGATCACCTGAACGCGATTCATGGCGACGGTGCCGCGGGACCCGACGGCCTGTGCCAGGACATGAACCGCGCAACCTACCACCAGGTACGGCAGGCGCTCGGTGCCGGTACCGCACCACGGGTCCTGTTCGACGCGGATGAGGACGTCTTCGACGACGCCGATCCGGCCAGCACTGGCAGGCGCTGGCTGGAGCGTTTCGAACTGGCTTACCTGGATGCGGCGGGGAACCTGCATGTCCGCGCGAAGGGATTTCGCGTCGACTGGACCGATCCGCGTTTCGCCATGCTGGAAGGCCGTGGACGCGGGGTGCATTACTGTCACTTCATTGCGCCTGGCTATCTCCTCGATATCGCCGCGGGTCGCGCGGATGCGGGCGCCACGGTGGGCAGAGCGGTGGTCGCGAAGGCGGCGGCGCCGACAGCGAAAACCCCAGCCGCCGATACGCTGCGTTACTCCACGGTTTCCGGATCAGATGGCGTTCCACTCAACGTGGTCGAGGCGGGTCCGCCAGACGCTCCGGGTATTCTCTTTATCCACGGATTCTCCCAGACCTACCTCAGCTTTGATGCGCAACTCCGGGATGTGGACCTGGCGAGAGAATTTCACCTGGTTGCATTCGACCTGCGTGGCCACGGAAACTCGGGTAAACCCTGGGAGACCGCGTCCTATTCGGACCGGCTCTTCGCCGACGATGTCATGGCAGTCATGCGGGCGACGGGCCTCACGCGACCGGTCGTGGTCGCCTGGTCCTTTGGCGGGCTTGTCACGATGCATTACATCCGCCATTACGGTGCGGACCAACTCGGTGGTTTGAACCTCGTTGGTACAACCGGCCGCCTCGTGCAGATTCCGGTGCGCGAGCCGGGCGATCCACAAAACCCCATGGATACCAACTGGGCCCGGCTGACATTGTCCAACAGCATTGCCGACAATCTGCACGCAATCGATCTGACCATCGACATGCTGACGGGCCGACCCATGCCGGACGAGTGGCAACACCGGACGCGGAATGCCGCGATGACGATGCCGGCCTATGCCAAACGCGCGATAGGCGCCGACCCGGGAGACAACACGGATCTGGCCGGGGCGATCGATATACCGTTGCTATTCAGCGCCGGGTGGCGCGATCCGATCGTACCGTTCGCCGACGTCCTGACGACAGCGCAAGCGTTAGCCCGGGTGCGCGTTTCCGTCTATGACGAATCCGGACACTCACCGTTTGCCGAAGAGCCCGAACGCTTCAACGGTGAACTCGCGGCGTTTGTGCGCGCGGCGCAAGACGGCGAATTCCCCGCCGAGCAATAGTCAAAAAGCACCCGGGCCGACCCGCCGTTCGATCGACACCAGCTGCGAATCCAGGCGACCGCTGAGGAAATCGCCGATGTCGGTCTGCGCCTGGTCCGGGATCTCGAGGTAGAGGTAGTGACCAACGCCCGTGTATTTCTTCAGATACGTTGGTGCGTTCACCAGCCAGTGCTGAAACACATCGGCTTCCAGGTGCATTACGGTGGCGTTCTCGAGCCCCCACAGGATCAGCGTCGGTGCTTTGACCTGCGCCAGCGTCGCTTGCGGATCACCAGTGCGGAAATTCCGCAGCTGCATGGCCATGGCCTCGCGGCGCCCAGCGCGGCGCCACATGTCGTAGTTCATGTCCACCAGCCATTCCGGCGGTTCGTGAGGCTCGACGAAGTTCATGTCCAGCGTGCGGCGCACCGCGCGGCGAGTCATGTAGCGAGCCTGGACCCAGTTGGCCAGGCCGCCGCGCCGCGCCCGTCGGTTCGGATCTGTAGCAGCCGAGCGCGGCATGCCGGCAGAATTGATCAACACCAGCCGCTTGACCCGCCCGGCGTGTGCGGCCGCGAGATTGAAGGCGATGATGCCGCCCGACGACGTCCCGACAACTGAAAAGTCGTCGATACCGAGGCGATCCATCAGGCCCAGGGTGAGCGCGCGATTGCGGTCCATCGAGTAGTCGTCGCGTGGATCCGGACCGGTCAGACCGGAAATGAGCAGGTCGAGCCGCACGACGCGATGCTGCTCAGCAAGTGTCGCCGCCATGCGGTCCCAGGTGCGGAGGTGCATGAAGGACGCGTGCAGCAGCAGCACTGCGGGGCCGGCACCCTGGTCCATGTAGTGCAGGCGCACGCCGTCGACGTCCAGAAACCTGGACTCCGGCGTGGCATACATGGCTTCCAGTTCGCTCAGGGGCACGCTCATTGCGCCCGCGTCCAGCAACCACGCAGCTACACCAAGGCCGAGCCCGGTGATTACGACGGCTATAAGTACAATCCACGACGGGCGTACTGTCGCTCGGGTCACGCCGACTCCCTTAGACTGTCCAGCCTGCTTCCTCGTGTGCTGGAAGCATAACGTAGAAGTGTCAACCAGACCGGTGATTGAAGAGCGGAGGTAGTCATAGTGAAAACAACACGACGAACATTCCTGGGCGGCGCTACTGGCACGGTCGCTACGTTGGCACTACCGGGCTGCGCCCGCGACATGGAAACCGCTGATGTCGTCGTGATCGGCGCCGGGATTTCCGGTTTGCACACGGCCCGATTACTCGAGAAGGCCGGCGCATCGGTCGTCGTGCTGGAAGGTACTTCGCGAGTCGGGGGGCGCATCGAAACGCTATTTGATTTGCCCGGCGCCCCGGAGATTGGCGCCGCGGATATCGGCACTATCTACTACCGCATGCTTGGCGTCGTCGAGGAACTCGGGCTCGAAGCCGAGCAGTGGCCAAGCATGACGCCGAGCTACTGGTATCACTTCAACGGCGAAGGCTTCACGGCGAAGCAATGGCCCGAAGTTGCAGCCAACACCCTCGAAGGCAAGCTGCGCAACATCGCGCCGAGCGGCATGGGACAGTACTTCATTCCGCAACCGTTGCCGTTACCAACCATCGATGCCTGGTCGGCAGAGGAGTCGGCGAAACTCGATGTTCCCTACGGGCAGTACCTGCGCGACCAGGGGGCCAGCCCCGAAGCCCTCAAATTGATAATGACTGGTTGGCAGTACGACGAGCTGGACGAAATTTCGGCGCTCTGGCATCTGCGGCTGTTGAAATGGGGCATGTACGGTATGGAGCAGGCCTTCGAGAGCGGCGCGCCACTGCGATACTACCTGAAAGGCGGCATGAGTCGCCTGACCGACGCAATGGCCGCATCTCTTGCGAACGAAGTGCGACTCGATCACTGGGTGACCGGCATCGAGCAGGATGATAGCGGCGTGACCGTTAGTTGTCGCAATGGATCGAAAGTCCGCGCGCGATATGTGATTTGCACGGTGCCGCTGACGATCCTGCGAAACATCGCCATCGAGCCCGCCCTGCCCCAGCTCCTGGCCGAAGCGGTGAACGAAATACCGTACGGCATGGGCACCAGCGTGCTGTTGCACATTGCCTCACCCTACTGGGAAAAAGACGGCCAGCCGCCAAATTTCTGGACGGACCTGCCCATGGTCGAGACGGCGTTCGTCAACCCGTCCCCCATCGGCGGGGAAGATCACCTGTGGGTATTCACGACCGGCCGACTGGATGCTTCGCGGGGCAACCTGTCCGAGGATGAAATCTTTCAGGCGACGATCAAGGAACTCGCCCGCGTTCGGCCCGCCACCGAAGGCGCCCTGGAGCCCCTGGCTCTCCGGTCATGGACCCGGGATCCGTTCACACTCGGCACGTACGCATCCCGCGCCCCCGGTCAGCCGCATCGCTTCGCGGACGTCTTCAACCAACCTTCAGGACGCTTGGTGATTGCTGGTGAACACGCTTGCGTCCGCCATGTCGGCCTGGAAGGGGCGATGGAGTCGGCAGAACTCTCCGCCAACGCGGTCGCGGCGCTTCTGTAACGCGGCGTCGCCGCGGCTCAGCCGCCCGGCGCCGAGTTCTCCGCGACGAGCCACGCGGCAACGTCAGTGATGTCCTCATCCGACAGCGTCGCGGGAATTCGCATGTGCCCGGTTTCGCCGGCGAGAATGGCCCTGATGTACGCTGCCAGTCCGTCCGCCTTGTAAGTTGCGAAGTTGTCGATCGCGTGGCAACCCAGGCAGCTGCGGCCCCGGCGCTCGCCGTTGGCGAGATTGGCTGGTGTATCGGCATCGGGCGCTGACCCGGCGCTGACGAGGTACGCGGCAATATCCGCCACATCCTGTTCCGACAGCTTCTGCGAAATCGGCATATGCGGTTTTTCGCCGGCGAGAATGGCTGAAATGTCAGCAGCCAGAGCGTCGGCCTCCGAAGCTGCGAAAGCGTCTTCGGCGTGGCAATTCAGGCAGCCTTTGGCCTTGAGCTCTCCGTTCTCCAGGTTAGCTTCTGCATAGGCCCCCGACGCGACCGCGCCGATCGCCATGCAGCCAACGAGAATGAAGGTAGCCGGGAAGTAGCTTCGGTCTCTGGGCATTGTCACCTTTCCTCTTTTACGGACGCTACGCGTACACACTTTAACTATGGGGCCCGATGCTGACCCGTGCAATAAGGACAATCCGCGCTAGACGCATCCAATCCGGAACTCAATGGAACGATCACTCAGACTTGCCCCAGGTAGCCGTGGAATACGCCGTTGGGATCGTATTTCTTGCGCGCGTCAGCCAACTTCCGCCAGTTCTCTTCGGTGAAGCATTCACGAATGTGCGTGGGATGCCGCCGCAGCTCGACCTCATTGATATATCGCCCCGCCTGGTAGCGTTCCAGGTGCGGTATTGCCCCGTCGAGCCAGTCGAAATTGGCATCGTCCTGGGTTTCGTCCTGCCAGATGATGAATGCACCGACATAGTGCCGGGCATTCCAGGACAGGCAGGAATCGTCACGCGTCTCGAGGTTCATGCCATAAGCGCCGAGCACGTGATTGATCGGTGACGGAGTCGAGCGGAAGTGGTCGGCCACGTCGACGAAGATCTTGCCCGGTTCATTGGTCAGCACCCCATCGACCCCGTACCGGCCGTGGGCCCCGCCCGGCGTATCCGGCGTGAAAAACTTGTACAGGCCGGGGAAATCCAGCTTTTCGTATTCGACCAAGGCGATGCTCTTGCGCGGCAGGATCGAACGCGCGAGCGGCCGGAGCAAGTCCCGGGACTCCGCCACCGTGTCACCAAAAGCATAGGCCGTGACGATAAAGATCTTGGACTGTTCGGGCGGAGCATCCGGCGGCGCTACCGGACTGTGCATCAGCGCGGCCATGATCTCGACCCGGTCATCCTTGCCTTCATGTAGCTGATCCAGCGCCTGCGTGGCTGCCTCCAACTCCTCCAGCGGCAGGATGTATGTATTAGCCAGAATGCCTTGCGCGGTCGGATACAGCTTCAAGTCATAGCGGGTCACCACGCCGAAGAAGCCGGGACCACCGCCGCGAACCGCCCAGTAGAGGTCCGGGTTCTCATCCCGCGTGGCCATGACGATTTCACCGTCGGCGGTGACAATCTCGGCGCCCTCGATCGACAGTGCGGCGAAGCCGTCGCGGGCCGTGTAGTTCAGACCAATACCGCCCCCGAGCACGAAGCCACCGATGCCGACAGTCGGGCAATGCGGCACCGGGAAACTGAAACCGCGCGCGCCGGCCTGCGCCGTCAGCTGGATACCTTTCGTGCCGGGCTGGGTCAGCGCCAGCTGGCGGTCGTCATCGATCTGCACGTCGTTGAGGGGAGACACATCGATACAGACCCCGCCATCCCGCAGCGACGCCCCGAGCGCGTTGTGCCCGCCGCTGCGAGTCGTGACCTTGAGATTGTTGTCCGCCGCGTATCTCACCGCCGCCTGCACATCCTCGACCGACGTCGCCTGGACGATCATGTCGGGATAACGATCAGGCTTGGAACGATGGAACACCATGGACCGGCGCCAGCTTTCGTAGTCGCTGTCACCTTTGCGAATAACGGATCCACCGACCCGTGGCCCCGGACGAGGCTCGTGGCCGGCGGCCAGTATTGAGCCGGAATATAGCGATCCGAGCGCACCGATCACGGTGCCCGATGCCCAGTATTTCAGAATGTCGCGACGCGTTGATTTCGAATACATGTTGTCACCCCCCCAAGCAGCCAAGGAGCGCAGCCTAGGTGGGCTGCCGTCTGCCTCGCCACTACCCGATCGGGTAGTTGTCGGTATTCCCCAATCGTAACTAATGTGACTACACCTGGCATCTGTCGGCAGAGGAGCATGTGATGAGCAAGCGGAGCAAACGGATCGGACAATACATGGCGCTGGCACTGCAGCCGGTGATGCGCGGCGCGCAGCAGCGTTCAGACATTCAGCGCAACCTGGATCACATCGCCGAACTCACGCGGGCCGCAATCTGGCTGACGTCCATCGACCTGCCGGTGCGCCTGATCGCCATCCCGGAAGGTGCCCTGCAGGGCTTCACCGACGAGATCTTCGACTGGGATCACGTAGAGTATGTCGAGCGCACCGCGATCGATCTCCCCGGGCCGGAAACCGAGTACCTCGGCGACCTCGCCCGCGATGTCGATGCCTACATCGTGGCACAGGCCAAGGCAAAGCATCCCGAATTCCCCGAACGATTTTTCAATTGCGCATTCGTCATCGATCCGCGCGGCGAACTCGTGCATACCCATTACAAGATGCAGGTATTTGCCCGGGAACATTCCACCGTGCCGCATGACGTCTGGGACAAGTGGGTCGAGCTCTATGGTGAGGGACTGGACGCGTTTTTCCCGGTAACCGACACGGATATCGGTCGTATTGGTTGCATCATCTGCATGGAAGGCAGTTATCCGGAAACGGCCCGCGGCCTGGCCATGAACGGTGCCGAGATTGTGTACCGGCCCAGCTACCCGGAACCGTACGTCGCCAACCAGTTGTGGGAAGTGCAGAATCGCGCGCGGGCCCTCGACAACACCATGTTCGTCATTGCGCCAAACCCCGCGTCCTATCTGCCGATGCCCGACTCGCCGTTTCCGCTGGATACGTTCGGCGGCAATTCGATGATCGTCGACTACCAGGGTCAATTGATCTCGAATCATGCTGCCGGGGGCAGCGCCTCGTACGCGGCCGGCATCATCGATATCGAGGCGATGCGCGAGTACCGGGCGCGCTCGCTGTGGGGCAACTGGATGAAGGATCTCCGGACGGAGCAGTACCGGCTGATCTACGACCAGCCGCTGTACGAGCGCAACCGTTGCCTGCTGCAGCCGCCGTTGAAGCACGCGGACAACGACCGCGTGGTGCATGCTGCCGTCGAGCGCATGTACGAACGGGACATCTGGAAGCGGCCGGCCTACATGACGCAGGAAACACCAGGGTTACACGATTGATTCTCCGAGCTGTCGCCTATGCCGGCTGCCTGGCACTCGCCGCGCTGTTGCTCGTCACGGCCCATGCGGAGCAGATTCGCAAGCTGGATCTCACGGACGATATTCATGCTCGCATCCTTGCGCTGACCAAGAGTTACTACCAGGCGTGGTCATATACGCAGGACAGCACGGCATTCGATCGTGCCGGGCGGTTCTATTCAAAGAATCAGGACAACGTGTATTGGGACCCCATGCCGCCGTTGGAGGGATTTCGCGGTTGGGACGAGTATCAGCATGTCGTGGAGACCGTGTGGATTCCCGGCGGCATGGTAGCCGCCGGGATCCTGTTCGCGTCGGACGGCTCGTTCCAGGCCTGGCGGCACGCCAACGTCGTCTGGACCGCCAGCAACTGTCTCGTTCATCCGCAAATGCAGGACGGCAGCACGAGCACGATCCCCTGTCGGGGCTCACAGGTCTGGGAACGGTCGACCGGTGACTGGCTCGTTGTACACGAAATCTTCTCCGCGCCGGTGCACATTGCCGGCACTCTGTTCCGCAGTCCGCGGAAAGCCGATGAGCGGGTCAGACCCGACGCTGAATTTACACGGCTTGGCCGCGAAATCGCCGCGCGTTGGGGCGATGGCCAGGCCGCCGACGCGGCCAGTCGCCTGCGGCCCTATTACGGGCCGGACGACACGCTGCATCTGTATATGCCCTGGGCACCCCATGATGGGTACCCCGACTGGGCGTCGTTCGTCGCCGGGCTGCGCGACTACGTTGCTCTGGGGGTCGAACGGGTGCAAATCAGCCCGAATGATGACGTGGAGGCGACCCGCCGGGGCGACATCGCCTGGAGTCACGGTACGGTCCACTTCGAATTCACCACCACCGGTGGTGACGTGGTTGCGGCAGACGGCCGGCAGAGCCGCGTCTGGCGGCGGCAGAATGACGGCTGGCTGATCGTTCACGAGCACCTGGCGATTCCCTTGGGACACTGACCTGCGACCAGGAAATTGACCGTCGCGTGGCGCGGCCTTACAGTGGCTCGACAACAATTGGCACACCGCCAGGCATTATGGTCCGAGCCAACGAACCCGCGCTGCGCGAGCCGCTGGTGCTCACGCTGTCCCGCATCCACCGCAGCCGTTCGGTGGATCAATTGCGACAGGTGTTTCTGCACGATATTCCGCGACTGATTCCGGCCGACGCCTACGGCATGTATCTGTTCGACGACGAATTGAATACCCAGTCTGTATTCGCCTATCGCGCCAAGCCCCGTTTCCTGTCGGAATACGAGGAACAGCGCGCCCTGGACCCGTTGCTGCGGCATGTGCTGAAACGCAAGAAGTTCACGCATTCGCTGGCGATGTACAGTGAATCCGAATGGGTGCGACAGCCGCTGTATGACTTCCTGTCGCGCTGGGGCCTGCAGTTCTCCATCGAAGCGCCGCTGGTCGCGAACGGGTCAGTCGTTGGCACGATCAACTTCGCCACCAGCAACAAAGCCTATTTTTCGGACGAGACGTTGAGCCTGGCCCGGTTTCTGTGCGAGGAACTGGATGTGTGCTGCGGCCGGCTCGTCGAGCTCGATACCCTGCGGCGACAGTCGGTGCAGGCGCGGTCTATCGAATCATTACCCGGTCGGGCGGGTCAGGTCATGCAGCTCGCCGCCGAGGGTTTGCCAAACCACGCCATCGCTCACCAGCTTGGCATTAGCGAGAACACGGTGCGCTACCACATGAAGCGCATTTACCGGCGGCTCGGTGTCAACAACCGCGCGCAGCTCGCCGGACGTGTGCACCAGTAGTTTGCGCGGCGGGCGCGCCTAGTCCGATCGCGGTTCCACCAGCTCGATCAGGTGCCCGGCAGTGTCCGCCGGTTCGAGATACGCAACCTTGCTGCGACCGTTATCGAAAATGCCGTTCTTCGTGATGTAGCCCAGCCGGAACCCCTTCTCTGCCATCGATTCGACCACCTGCTCGATATTGTCGACCTGCAGGGCAATATGGCTGATCCCGGGCGCCGGATCGCCGCACAGGGTGCGCACGTCGTCAGACACCAGCTGGATGAGTTCCAGTTCCACGCCCGGTAATTTCACGAAACCGAAGATGCCGGTCCCGCCGGTTTCCTCCGCCGTCATGACGCGAATATTCTCGTCGGGCACATCAAACAAACGCTGAAACATGTCCAGCGCTGCATCCATGTCCTGGACGAAATAGCCGACGTGACGAAGACCCTTGAAATCTGCGTTGATTGTCATTCGTTGCATCTCACCCAGTTCGCCGGTCGTGGCCATCCTGGCGATCGGCTGATCTCCCATCCGATGTCACGTCGGGCTCGAACATCAAGTCCAGCTCCATTGCGGTCCCCTACAGCGACACGACAAGTATGAACAGGCTGGCCACAACACCAATGACCGGCACGGCCAACGGCACTGGCCGCACACCGTCCGGCACCGGGTCCCGCGTCTTGATCCGCCACAGGCACAGGTTCACCAGCGTGAATACCACCAGAACCATGGCGCTGGTGGTTTTGGCCAGGCTGACCAGCGGCAACAGCAAGGCCAGCGCCAGCACGATCGCGCCGGCAAGAAATGTTGACCGCAGCGGTGTGTGCGTCCGCGGATGGACCACGCTCAGTGCAGCCGGCAGCCAGCCATTGCGACTCATGCCGTAGAAGATCCGCGATGCCATGATGATTTGTATCAGCGCCCCGTTAATAACCGCGACCGTGCCGATGAGACTGAGCAATAACGCTGGCCGGTTGGTCGCGGCGGTATACACCGC